>ENA-OQBT01000070-OQBT01000070.1-human-gut-metagenome-genome-assembly--contig:-NODE-70-length-64559-cov-5.753461_pt1 | contig 64559 bp, 69 predicted proteins | sample MGYA00242749_ERZ504557 | MGnify/ENA primary metagenome ERZ504557 (study PRJEB26092, sample SAMD00036243) | human gut metagenome | host: Homo sapiens | study: EMG produced TPA metagenomics assembly of...
TATTTATTTCATTTGTTTACAATTATTTTTCTTGCATGATCCCCGTATGATCAGTTCCGGATAAATCAGTCTTTCAACCTTACTTTCTTCTTCAGGAACTCCGTTGATCTTCTCAAGTATAAGCTCTGCTGCCATTTCTCCCAGCTTTTCCTGCGGATGAGCTATCGTTGTGATTCCGCTTCCTCGCTGAGCATACAGTGAATTGTCATAACCGGTAATGGAAATATCATCCGGTATCCTGACTCCCATTTTCTCCAGTTCTTCCATAACCTGAACAGCAATCTGATCATTGTAACAGACGATTCCATCCGGAAGCTGTCCGCTCTGTACCATTTCTTTTGCCATCAGTGCAGGTTTTACTTTCCTGTCCTCTGTATGAAACCAGACAACATCATCAGGATCATAGGCAATCCCTGACTCCTGTAAGGCCTTCACATATCCCTTGTGGCGCTCCAGTCCCTGCATATCGTCTGCCTTAAAGAAACCCTTGATCTTTTTATGTCCCAGTTCCAGCAGATATTTTGTTACAAGATAGCCTCCCTGTGCATCATCCATAAGAATATGAGGTTTATCCCTCATTTCTGAATAGATTCCCTGAATAAACACATACGGAATTTCAAATTTATCCAGATTCTGATAAAGATTTCTGTGTTTACAGATCATCTCACTTTTGCTTGGTTCAATGATCAGTCCATCAATATCTTTCTTCAGAAGTTCCTCCAGACATCTGGCCTCTTTCTGTCTGCTGTTTGCTGTGTTTTTCAGGATAATACTGTAACCGCTTTCTGAAAGGACATTATCCATTCCCTGTATCAGTCTCGGAAAAATATAATCAGAAATATATGTGGTCACTACCGCAATATTCTTTGAATTCTTTATATGGCGCATATTCTCAGAGCAATAAGTACCTCTTCCGTGAAATGCCTCTACATATCCGTCCTGCTCCAGGATTCCCAGTGCTTTACGAACTGTATGTCTACTCAAGGAATATTTCTGTGAAAGCTCGTTTTCTGAAGGAAGCTTCTCTCCCGGTCGGATAGCTCCTGACATAATATCACTTCTGAGCTGTTCCATCAGTGAGAAATATTTCGGCTTTCCATTATCTGTCATGTCTTCTTCCCTCCTGTATTTAGGATACAACTTGTACGCACGTACGAACAAGTTGTTTTTTATGCATAAATTATACAAAATATCGAGAGATTTTTCATTAGTTTTTTCCAAAACACCTCGAGGGATAGTGATGTGTGAACAGTAACAGTTCATCCTTTACGAAAGTTACCAATATCCGATTGATTTCAACATCACTTCGGCTCAGCTTTTTCTATACCATAACATTCATGGCAAATCCCATGTACCGCCATACGTATTTCTTTATCCAGACGTGAATTACAGGTGATCAGAGTCACCATTCTCTCCCTTTCATCAGGCTCTACTCCTGTGTCATACATGGAATTATTTTTCAATATAGATAATTGTCTCCTGTATGCAGGACTGGATAACTTGTATCCATATTCAAATGCCGGGCTTTGGGAAGATGCCTGTTCCACAGAAAAAATTTTGTACAGAAACTTTCTTTTTGGTGTTGTGATCTCAATTTCAGGACATTTTTTTAGAAATTCAGGCTGTTCATAACGGTTCAGATTTGCAAACATCATATTACCTTCTATATTATGCCCGTAAAGAATACTGTGGGAATCTGTGAAATTCTTTTTTATGTCATGTTCCAGAAAAATACATCCAAACAGATCTTCCTCTCCTCTGAAATTATGTTTCAGGTAATATTCATCATCTGCCGCCTGAACTACAGGATAAGAAATATCGGCTCCCGGGACAGTAATCCAGGCAACTGTCTGAGAGTTGATCTTTCTTAAATTTTCCCAGGAAATCCCGAAGGATTCCCTGATTTCATCTGTACAGTTTTTGTTTTTTGATTCAGAAGATCTTCTCTGTTTTTTCCTGCGTTTTTTTTCACTGTTTTTTGTACTGCTGTCTTCATCAGTTTTTTTGCCATCTGCCAATAATCCGGCACCTGCTCTGTTCTTCACCCCTGCCATTTTGGAAAGCTCTGCATATTCCTGCCTTGCTGCAAGATTCTGTTCATAACTTTTTATATAGAAGCCGGCACAATATATAAGAAGCCCAATTGCTGCTATGATCATACTTACTGCAAATGTTCTGAGTTTTTTCATTTCCGCGGCATACCCTTTATATTTCTTTTCCCGGAAACAGTTCTTCTGTAGATCACCACACCTCCTGTCAGCAGTCCCATTCCGATAAGTCCAAGAACAGCCATCATTTTAAACGGTCTGACATCTCCTGTTTTAGAACTTCCTGCCATGGAACCACCCTGATAGCTTCCGTATCCACCCGAATTTCCGTAACTGCTGCCTCCGTTTCCGGAAGTTGTGCCTCCATTATTTCCACCATTGTAAGATGCCAACGGTGCTTTCGTCGGTACAGGAGTCATTTTCGGGCAGGTTCCCGGTACAGATGGTGTTGGTGTGGCTTTTGGCTGCTCCGTCGGTTTCGGTACTTCTGTAGGTTTTGGTGTCTCTGTCGGCTTTGGTGTTTCTGTTGGTTTCGGTGTTGCAGACGGTGTTGGTGTGGCAGTGGGTTCTGCTTTTGTTTTCACATATACCTCCTGCTGCGCCGCAATTTCCGGTGAAATATCTCCTCTTGCTTTCGCTGTGTTTACAATTTTTTCAGGCTCTGTGCTTTCTGTTTTAAATACCACTTCATAGCAGACTTCAATTTTATCCATATCTGACAACGATGCTCCTGTCTGAATTACAAATCCTGTATCATCTGCCTCTATTTTGGCATCTTTCAGCTCTATGCCGTTTTTCTTCACAAAAATGCTGTCTTTTACAATAGAAGCCCCTTGGGTTTCCAGTTTATCTTCGATAACAATATTCTGATCTGTGACATCCTCACGCAGTTGTCTTACTGTCAGCTTATAGTATCCTTTCTCACCGGACGCATACTCTTTCTTATCTGATTCCTTCACAATTTCCAGAATCGGACTGTGTACCTCTGTCTCTGTTTCCCCGGTTGCAGGTATCTTTTCACTGCTGTCTGCAACTGCAGTATTGTGCACTTTCTGTCCTGCCAGGCTGCATCAATCACTGCTGCCTGATATTCCACGATCATACTTTTCTGTTCCTGACAGTCCAGAGGATTATACATTACCTGCTCAAAAAGACCGCCTTTATCATTATCGCAGATACTATATCTGCTGTCCCTGACCAGTGTCCTGCCTGTTGACATCAGGAAAGTATTATCATCATTGATCTGTACATCAGCATCTGCCACATTTCCTTTCTCATCCATCAGAATCACCGAATCCTTCAGAAGACGTACTCCCTGAGTATCGATCACATCCTGCAGAGTAACATTACGCGCCACACATCCGGTCTGCTCCTGTGTCAGGACAATGCGGTATGTAATAATATCACCATATTTGTAAAATGGTTTGTCCGTCGTCTTCTCTACGTTAAGAACAGGCGAGTTCACCCAGATTTTTGAGGAGTCCTTTACTTTCTGTGCATTATCTGCATACGCCTGTGCTGTATTTACAATCTCCATCCCATTTACGCTTTCCTGCGCAGTACAGCGGAAATTAACAGTCACAGGTGTCTGATACGGAAGATCTGAAATCGTCACGATCCATCCGGTTCCCTGACGTGTAACCTGACAGCTGACCGGTTTTTCCACTGTTTCTTTATAATTTTCCGGATTCAGCTGATTTCCTGCATCATCAGTTCCTGCCACCGGATTCTGAATAACAGCCGGAACACCGCTTACAGTAACAGCATCTTCAGCTCCGTCCAGAGCCAGCCCTTCAGGAAGGGAAAGATCACTGATCACAAGATTTCTTGCGATAGATCCCTTCTGAAGATTATTAACCGTAACCTGATAATTCACCTGTTCTCCTACCCGAAATTCATTTTCCGCACGTCCGTCCCCGGCTGCCAGATATGGATTCTGAAAACTTTTCTCAATAGAAAGAACTGCTGTATTTACATACACTTCTGCGTCATCCTGTGAAACAGGGGCATTCTGCGCCTGCACATTGGCAACATTAATGCTTTCCATTCCATTTGCCGCTTCCGCAACTGTGCAAAGGAAAGAAATCATAACCGGAGTATTTGCCGGAAGATCTGAAATGTTCAGTCTCCATCCGCTTCCCTCCTGAAGAAATTCATAATTCACCGGTTTCTCTGATGTCTCATTATAAAATTCCGGATTGAGCTGGTTCAAAACATCTTTGGTCCCTGCTGTCAGCTGCGTAATATTCTGTGGGATTCCGCTTACCGATACATCCTCTGCCGATGAAAGCGCAAGTCCTGCCGGCATACCGGTATCCCAGACAGTTACGTTCCGGGCCACTGTACCTGCTTTTTTATTCTCCACCACCACATTGTACTGTACCTGTTCTCCGACCTGCCATTCATAATGATCTGCAGATTTCTCAATCCAGAATTCTCCTGAATTTACATATACTTCTGCATCATCAGATCTCTCATCTGTATTAGCAGCTTTTACAGTTGCTGCATTTACGCTTTCGTGTCCATTTGCCTCTTCCTGTGCGATACAATGGAAAATAATCGTTACAGGCTGACTGTATGGCACATAAGAACAATAAAAGGAAAATCCGTTCTCATCTGCATTCAACTGAGAATCCACAGATCTCGCTTCATATGCCTGTCCTGTTTTCTTATCCGGTACGGGATAGTTTACCTGTTGCTGAACTCCCAGTACTTCCATGCTCTGTGCACCACCTGCCAGAACCAGTCCCTGCGGCAGACCAATATCAGTAATAGTTACATCTTTTGCAATTGTTCCTGCCGTTACATTATTCACCACGATCCGGTAAGCTACCTGCTCTCCTGCCTGCCATTCATATTTGTCTGCTGTTTTATCAATTTCAAGCTGTGGACTGTTCGGCCATACTTCTGCATATCCTTTCTGGATTCCTGTTCTCCTGTCTCAGGATTGATCAGATTATCCGCTGTTGCAGTCACAATATTTTCCCATTCCTGTCCATTGGAATCCGCAGATGCCTGACATTTAAAACGGATTGTGATCGTCTCCCCATACTTCAGGGACGGACACTCTGCTTTCCATCCATTTTCTCCCTGTCCGGTAAGCGTACAGTTCTCGCCTCCCTGACTTGTCTCTACAGCATACTGCCCTTCCAGAAACTGCAGACATGATGGAAGCTCGTCTGTAATAACAACATTTACTGCTTTTACATCCTGTTTTGTCTGAGAAACCAGAACCTCATAATCTATGATATCTCCCGTTTTCCATTCATACTGAGAAGTATTTTTCTTTACTTCCAGTTCCGGTGGAATCACACCCTTTACCCACACTGTTTCCGTATCCATTGTATCTCCGCTTCCGTTTGTACGTTCATAACTCATGGATGCATGGTTTGGTACAAGAATACTGTATCCATCCTCTGCAAGGTATTTTGAAATGTTAATTTCTGATTCCGGTCTCTGGCGTACTTTTAAAGTAAATGTGTAAGTCTGATTATCTGTAAATGCTTCATCCTGAAGGCTCTCTGCTTTGGCCCTGCAGGTCACTTTCTGTCCTTCAACAGCAACATCAAACCAGTCTGTCACTGTCTGCCCTGCATCATTCACAATACTGACTTTTGATGCATCCTCTATAGTAAGACAATCCTCAAGTATATCCTGTACCACAAAGGATTTCAGTCTATTGGGTGTCACCTCCGCCCGGATCATATACTGGAATTCCTGTCCCTGACGAATGCCAAAAGGTTTTTCTTTTGATGTGGCAGCTGCCTGTTCCCATGTACAGTTTGCCTCTCCCACACGTTTCTCAGGCGCTTTTTTCATCTCAACATCACCGAAACAATAGGATGTAAAATCAAAATATGCATATGCTTTGCAGTATTTCTGTCCTTTAAAGTTCGGACAATAACTGTTGCCTGATGGATCCAGATATTTATTTCTTGTAATCTCTGCCCATCTTTCCTGAGAACCGGCTTTTGCAATGGCATCTTCACGACTTTTATCCCATTTATCCAGTCTGAACTGATGACAGAATTCTACCGTAAAATTATCTGTATTATAAAAAAGATTCAGCCATCCTCTCGGATCATCCGGCTCAACGGAACCAAGGGGTGAGCTTACAGAATTCCCATCTACGTCAGATAATCATTGTTTTTCAGAACATATGCATTATCCAGACTGCTGTCTGACGGAATACGGACTCCCTGTCCCGCATCAATATCACGTATGGTTCCATGGCCACTGATCGGCAGTGTTTCTTCTGTTCCATGCTTCAGAAACTGAAACTTAACCTTTGCGTATCCTACAGAATAAATAAATACACCGATACTGTTTTTGGAAAAGCCAACCATTGGATAAGCTTCATTATCTTTCCATGCAAACGTAGCTCCGCCTTTATTCTGAACAATCGATTCTGCAGTGCGCAGATCATAACGGGGTTCTGCATTCTCTACTCCCACAAGAATGAGTCTGACATCAACAATATTTCCATTTCCATCTTTTCCTACATTGTTATAACGCATCCCTGCGCTTCCGGCTTTATAGTCCGCTCCTACACGAACGCACTCTGTGTCACGTTCACTTTTTCCATTGTCTGAAAAAGCTTCCCTGTCCAGATTATCACACCCAAAAGATTCATATGTGGTAATTCCGGGCTGAAACTTCATGTTAAAGCGATAACCATAATCTACCACCTTGTCACTGTCCCATGTTTCTACAGTTAACGGTGCCGCCTGAGTTACGCAGACAGGCACAAGCCCCAGAATTGCCTGCAGAATAAAAAGCATTGCAAGCAGCAAAGCTCCAAGGCGTTCTTTCAGTTTGAAATTGTGTTTCATTTTCCGTCTCCTTTCCGAACAAAAATATAAAAATGAATGTGGGATTTTTCCCTGCACCTGGCAGGATTAAAGAATAGAAATAAGTTGAGATTGTATGATTATAAATATTCAAGGGGAATTAATATCGTGAAACAAGAACGTTTACACTTAAGATTTTAAGATTCTGCGCAGGGTTTCTTTTCTGAAACCCTGCACAGATTTTCATTGATCATTTCTTTTCTTCAGCCATGAAAGAAAATAAAGAATAATTGCAAGAATAATAAAAAACGGAATCGCAACTCCGATTATCAGTATCAGTAAAACAATTATAACAGCCGCCGCTGCAATAACAACAGCCTTGCCATGCCAGGTAGAAAGATCGATTACTTTTTTCCATCTTTTCTCCTGCTGATGAGGAAGCTCTGTCTCATTGCCATAACTACTTCCGTAAGAAGAATACTCTCCGTAATCTTCCTGTGTACTTCCATCATCTGTATCGATCAGAGTTTTTGCTATCAGATGCGGGTCTCCCAGTTCCTGCAGTACTTCCTGCTCTGAACGTCCGCCACGTACCTGAGACTGTATATAATCTTCATAATACCTGATATGTGCTGCTGCTTTGCCCTCCTGCATCTGCCCGGCAAGCTGGCTTCTCAGGATTTCCAAAAATTCTTTTCTGTTCATCTTCTACACTCCATTTTGCCAGAAATACATATCAAAACTCTACTGCTCTCTCCGTTATCAGTAACGTTCGTACTCTTATTTTACCATATATACCGCAGGTAGCAACTAATATAATCATAAACTTTTTATGAAATTCTTATAAACACATATATCGTTTTGGAAATAACACTGCAAATCCACTCGGATTCTCCTGCTTTCGTCATTTTCCGACAATTTTTGCATACATCTCCGGTCTGCGGTCTCTGAAAAGTCCCCAGTTCAGTCTGTCTGCCTTTAATGCATCCAGGTCAAAAGTGCTTACAAGCACCCCCTCTTCCCCTCCGGGCAGTTCTGCACAGAGAGCACCTGTGTTGTCTGTGATAAAAGAAGAGCCGTAAAAATTAAGAGCAGATTTCTGCATTCCGTTTTCCGGACATGGCTCTACTGTTTCCTCACCGATTCTGTTGGCAGCGATCACAGGGATCAGGTTGGAGGCAGCGTGTCCCTGCATACATCTTCTCCAGTGTTCCATGCTGTCGCATTCCAGGATGGGTTCACTTCCGATGGCAGTGGGATAAAAGAGAAGCTCTGCTCCCTGCAGTGCCATACATCTTGCCGTTTCCGGGAACCACTGATCCCAGCAGATTCCAACTCCAATGGTTCCAAATCTGGTATCAAAAACCTTAAAGCCGGTATCTCCCGGTGTGAAATAGAATTTTTCCTGATAATAATGGTCATCCGGAATATGTGTTTTCCGATAAATGCCGAGATTCTTTCCATCTGCATCCAGAACCGCAACGCTGTTATAAGTATTATTGACCTCTTTTTCATAAAAGCTGACCGGAATCACAATCCCCAACTCTGCCGCTACCCTGCTGAAATGACGCACTGCAGGGTTTTCCTCTGCAGTCTGCGCATATTCATAATACTCATATCTGCGCTCCTGGCAGAAATAGGGCCGTTCAAAAAGCTCCGGCAGAAGAACAATCTCAGCTCCCTTTGCTGCTGCCTGACGCACCAGTTCCTCTGCATGGGCAATATTTTTCTCCACACTTTTACTGCATTTCATCTGAACTGCTGCCACTGTTACATTTCTCATCCTGTCTGTTCCTCCTGCTCCTGTTTACATAAGTAAGTTTTTTCATAACTTTCAGGTAATAACCCTCAAACACATGACTCTCAAAGTTTTCTGCATCAAGGTCAGATATTTTTTCCGGGAATCTGCTGGGTGATACAGTGAATATTTCCACCGCCAACAATGATGGCTCTGGCATCAATGGGATAAATCCTTCTTTCAGGAAAACACTTCTGCAGAATCTCCACTGCCCTTTTGTCATTTTCATCCCCAAATTGTGGAAGGATGATCCCTCCATTGGAAATATAGAAATTCACGTAACTGGCAGCCATCCGTTCTCCTGCTTCCCGTTCGTCTTCTCCCTCTTCAAACACAAAGCCATCCACATCTTCCTGGGTAAGGCAGACCGGTTTCTGAGGAATCGGAAGCTTATGAATCTTAAATTTTCTGCCCTTTGCATCTGTTTCCTGTTCCAGCACCTTCAGATCAGCCAAAGACATGGCATACTGCGGATCTGTCTCATCCTCTGTCCATGCAAGCACAACCTCTCCGGGCCTTACAAAAGCGCACACGTTATCCACATGCTCATTGGTTTCATCCTGATAGATTCCACATGGAAGCCAGATAATCTTGTGGACACCGAGCCAGTACTTCAACTGTTCCTCTATCTGTTCCCTGCTCATCTGAGGATTGCGTCCCTGACTCAGAAGACAGGCCTCTGTAACAATCAGAGTCCCCTCTCCGTCAGAATGGATGGAACCGCCCTCCAGCACAAAAGGTCTGGCATCCAGACATGGACAACCGAGAGTCCTGCAGATAAAGGCAGCCACCCTGTCATCCTTTTCCCAGTTCCGGTAAAGCCCGTCAAAGGTACCTCCCCAGGCATTAAACTGCCAGTCAACTCCACAGACCGCCCCTTTCTCATCCAGAACCATGGTTGCTCCCACATCTCTGGCCCAGGCGTCATCTGTCTCGCATTCCAGCAAAGTCACACCGGAAACATTCCCAAGCTGATTCTTTGCATTCTCCATCTGAGCTTTGGAAACCAGCATATACACCTTTTCGCTCACTCCAATAGCCTCTGCAACTTTCACAAATGCTTTCTGTGCTTCCCTTGCCCCATAATTCCAGGAACCGGGACGTTCCGGCCAGATCATCACACATCCCTCATGAGGCTCAAATTCTCCGGGCATACGATATTTTGTTCTGTTCTTCTTTGTAACTTCCATGTCTGTCTCCTTTTCTTTGATAGCCCGGCAGATATCAGGAAAGCCGGCTCTTAAAGTCTTCGTATCCGAAATGTCTGATAACCTCACACTCTCCGTCCTCATGCATAACCGCAATATCCGGCAGCGGCATACCGTTAAATGTATTATTCTTCACCATAGAATAAATCGCCATATCCATAAAATACAGCTTGTCCCCGATCTGGATCTCTCTGTCAAAGGAATAATCTCCGATCACATCTCCTGCCAGGCAGGTGCAGGAAGATAAGCGGTAGGTATATGCCTTCTCCCCTGCTTCCCCGCTGTCCTTAAGAGGCGGACGATAGGGCATCTCCAGCACATCCGGCATATGGCAGGCTGCAGAAGCATCCAAAATCAGCGTTCTGATCTCATTTTCCACAATGTCCATAACCTCTGTCACCAGATATCCGGCATTCAGGCAACAGCCTCCCCGGGCTCCAGATAAATATCCAGATCATAGGTTTCCTTCATATGCTGAATACATTTTTCCAGGAGCTTTACATTATAATCCTCTCTGGTAATATGATGTCCGCCACCCATATTCAGCCAGGAAACCTCAGACAGAAATTCTCCAAACTTCTCCTCTACCGCCTGCAATGTTTTCTCCAGGTCATCCGCATTCTGTTCGCAGAGCGTATGAAAATGCAGTCCGTCGATCCATTTCAGACATTCCCCGTCAAAGTTCTCTCTGGTAACCCCCAGCCTTGAACCCGGCGCACAGGGATCATAGATCGCATGATCCCCCTGAGTGGAGCATTCCGGATTAATACGGAGTCCCAGACTGGCTCCGGTACACACTTCTTTAAATTTCTTCAGCTGTGCTGTGGAATTAAAGATAATATGGTCACAGATCCGATCCAGTTCCTCTATATCTTCTGTACGGTAAGCAGGGGAAAAAACATGATTCTCTTTCCCCATCTCTTCATATCCAAGCCTTGCCTCAAACAGACCGCTGGCAGTGGTACCTGCCAGATATTTTCCGATCATGGGATACAGAGCAAAACCGGAAAACGCTTTCTGCGCCAGAAGGATCTTACACCCGGTATCCTCCTGGACTTTTTTCAAAATCTCCAGATTCTCCCGCATCTTCTTCTCATCGATCACATAGCAGGGAGTTTGCAGTTGATTAATCTTCATTGGCTTTCCAGACCTTTACCAGTTCAGGATCTTCGCAGACTTTCCATGGAAGTCCCCATTTGTTCAGTGCTTCCATATATGATCCGGATCAAATTCTTCCACATTAAATACACCCGGCTTCTTCCACTGTCCGGTCACTACCATCATGGAACCGATCATAGCCGGAACACCTGTTGTATAGGAGATTGCCTGGGATTCCACCTCTTTATAGCATTCCTGATGATCACATACATTATAAATATAAATACTTTTCTCTTTTCCGTCCTTAACACCTGTGAAAATACAGCCGATATTTGTTTTACCCACTGTTCTCGGACCCAAAGATGCAGGATCCGGCAGAAGAGCTTTCAAAAACTGGATCGGCACGATCTCCTGTCCATTAAATTCCACAGGTGCGGTGGAAAGCATTCCTACATTTTCCAGACATTTCATATGTGTCAGATAGCTCTGTCCGAATGTCATAAAGAAACGGATCCTCTGTACTCCCGGAATATTTTTTGCCAGTGATTCAATCTCTTCATGATGAAGAAGATACATATCCTTCTTTCCTACCTCAGGGAAATCATAGACAGATTTAAATTCCATAGGCTCTGTTTCTACCCAATGTCCGTCTTCCCAGTAGGAACCATTTGCGGAAACCTCTCGAAGATTGATCTCCGGGTTAAAGTTTGTGGCAAAAGGATATCCATGATCACCGCCGTTACAGTCCAGAATATCAATGGTATGGATTTCATCAAAATAATGCTTCAAGGCATAGGCACTGAATACACTGGTAACACCCGGATCAAAACCGGTTCCCAGAAGAGCAGTCAGTCCTGCTTCCTTAAATTTCTCATTATAAGCCACTGCCAGGAATAATCGAAATATGCAGTAAAGCCTTTTTCTTTACATCTCTTTTCGTAGATTGCACGCCATGTGGGATCTTCTGTATCCTCTGCTTCATAATTGGCAGTATCAATATAATCCGCACCGGCTTCCAGACATGCATCCATGATGGTAAGATCCTGATATGGAAGTGCCACATTCAGGACAGCATCCGGCTTATAGGCTCTGATCAATTCTGCGACCTCTGCTGCATTATCCGCATCTACCTTTGCTGTCTCAATTTTTGTCTTCGTTGTACTTTCAATCTTCTTTTTGAGTGCATCGCATTTTTCCTTTGTCCTGCTTGCGATCATAATCTCTGTAAAAACATCGCTGTTCTGACAGCATTTGCGAATTGCCACTGAAGCTACCCCACCACATCCGATTACCAATAATCTACTCATAAACTGTTTTCCTCCTCTTCCAGTAAATCTTCTACATATTTTGGAAGCATAAATGCTCCTCTGTGAAGGTTTGTTGTATAATACCATGTTTCTATATTAAGATTATCAAACCTCTCCGGCCTGAAATCTTCCAGTGGATGATATTTCTTTGATGCAAATCCAAAAAGCCAGTATCCCGAGGGACAGGTAGGGATATGTGCCTGATAAACCCTGCTCACCGGAAATGACCGGAAAACCTTTCTGTGCATCTTTCTGCATTCCACCTCATCCTCATCATAAAAAGGACTTCCATGCTGATAAACCATGATTCCGTCATCTCTGAGAGCCTTATAACAGCTTCCGTAGAATTCCTTTGTAAAAAGTCCCTCTGTATGTCCCAGCGGATCTGTGGAATCATTGATGATCAGGTCATATCTGGCCTTTTTATTCCGCAGGAACCGAAGGCCGTCTTCATAATAAATGTTGACTCTCTCATCCTTCAGTCCCTGGGCAATATCCGGAAACATCTCCGCACATACATCCACAAACATTTTATCGGATTCCACCACATCAATGCTCTCAATCTGTGGATAATGGATCAGTTCTCTGGCAACTCCACCGTCACCGCCACCGATAATCAGAACATTTTTTACATTGGGATGTACTGTCATTGGCACATGCGTGACCATTTCATCATAAATAAATTCATCCTTGTCAGAAAATACGATCTCACCGTCCAGAGCCACAAATCTTCCAAATTCTTCAGACTCAAACACATCGATTCTCTGAAATTCACTTTCCCCTGAAAATAACTGTCGGTTAATCCGGACAGAAAGCTTTACATTTCCTGTATGGAACTCGGAATACCATAATTCCATGATCAGATACCCCCTTTCAGAACCTGAAGATATTCTACCTTCGGATCCTCCATTCCCTGCATGGAACAGCCTTTGTCTCTTGCATAAAGAATGTATTCTACAATTTCCTGTGTCACCATTTCCCCAGGAGCAAGAATCGGGATTCCCGGAGGATAACACATAACAAATTCACCGCTGATCCTGCCTGCCGTCTGTTCCATGGGCAGAGATTCTTTCTCCGCATAAAATGCCTGCTGTGGAGACGCCACCACTGCAGGTGCGATATATTCCCCGGAAAGCATACCTGTGCTGTCCTTCTTATACAGACGTTCAATATCAGCCAATGCCCCTACCAGTCTCTCAATATCCTGAAGCCTGTCTCCAATGGAAATGTAAGCCAGAATATTACAGATATCTCCAAACTCGATCTGAATATCATATTCATCTCTGAGAAGATCATAAACTTCAATACCTGCCAGCCCATTTCCCAGTGTATAAATGGAGAGTTTTGTAACATCAAAATCAAAAACACTGGTTCCATTGATCAGATCCATACCATATGCATAATAACCGCCGATCTCATTGATCTCCTCTCTGGCATACTGCGCCATCCCTGCAACCTTTTCAAAGGATTCCTCTCCCCTGAGTGCCAGATTTCTTCTGGAGATATCTAGACTGGACAACAGAAGATAAGAAGCACTTGTGGTCTGAGTCAGATTGATGATCTGGCGCACTTTCTCTGCATTCATACTCTTATTCAAAAGCAGCAGCGAACTCTGTGTCAGACTTCCACCGGATTTGTGCATGGAAACTGCCGCCATGTCGGCACCTGCCGCCATTCCGGATACAGGAGGTTTCTGCCGAAATAAAGATGGGTTCCATGAGCCTCATCTGCCAGCACCTTCATTCCTCTGGCATGAGCCTTCTTTACGATAGTCCGCAAATCCGAACAGATTCCATAATAGGTAGGGTTATTTACAAGAACCGCCACCGCATCCGGGTTCTCATCCATAGCCTTCTCCACCTGGCTGACCTCCATGCCAAGGGAGATACCCAGCTGTGCATTCACCTCCGGGTTTACATAAACCGGAATTGCACCACACAGTACCAGGGCATTGATGGCACTTTTATGTACATTTCGCGGCAGAATGATCTTGTCCCCTGACTTACAAACAGAAAGGATCATACTCTGCACTGCAGATGTGGTTCCTCCTACCATAAGAAATGCATGTGCTGCGCCAAAAGCATCTGCTGCAAGCTCCTCCGCTTCTCTGATCACTGAAACCGGATGGCAGAGATTGTCCAGCGGCTTCATAGAATTAACATCCAGCCCCACACATTTCTCTCCCAGCAACTGTGCAAGCTCCGGATTTCCTCTTCCTCTTTTATGTCCCGGCACATCAAAGGGAACGACTCTCTTCTTTCGGAAACGTTCCAGTGCTTCATATATGGGCGCATGCTGTTGTCTTTCATAATCCATTTGACATGTTCCTCTTTTCCTGTCGTCATGTACCGGCAAATACAGTTCAATCATACAGCAATTGTATACTGGCTCAAAACCGGCACAATGATTCAATTATTTCTCTATATATTCAAGTCGAACGCATGTGAGACTCGGCACACGATTCTATAGAATCGCTACACATCCCCGCAAAGCGTTTATCTCCAACCATATCCTTTATATCTGCTATATCTGCACAAAAAAGAAGCAGATAAGTTCATTCACCATCTGCTTCTCTCATGATCTATAGAATTTCTCAGGCTCTGTCTCTTTATATACTGACCGGATTTCCCGTATAAATCCGTCTGTATCCTGTGCCTGTTCCCGTATTCTGAAATATTCATGACTGCTGTCTCTTCAATCGCTGGCAAATATATGCTATGCTCTTATTGACCGTTTCACAAGATGATGTGTGCTTACGCACTGATTATTATAAAGTAATCAACTTATAAAATTTGAGCTTCTAACTCAATCAATAATGTGGTGTCTCCCACCCGGCAACTGCCCCGCCTGTCCGTATGGCTTAACATTCAGAAACTGTCTCTGAATGTGAGCAAATATTTGCATGAAAACGATAGTGTCTTTTCATACTAAAGATGAGAATAACATATCTTCTGAACTGTTGTCAATTCCATTTTCCATATTTTGCACTAGAGCGTGTCTGAAAAAGGCTTTCTGCAAGATGTGCGTCACAATTTGTGGGATATTTTGCCCGGATGAGGCGCCGTAGCGGGCTACGGCAACTGAATTCGGGTGAAATATCCCGCAAAGTGGGGGCGTGCAGATTGCGGGAATGATTTTTCAGACACGCTCTAGCTTTACCCGCTTTTTATATTTTCTTCATTTATCAGGGAAAACTGTGTTTATTTTTTAACAATTTCTTTCCTTGAGAAAACGTATTTTCTTTCATGACTAGGGATTACGATTCTCTTCTCTTATCAATTTGCACAACTTTTATCCAGTTTACTCACATTTTTTGACGTTTCAACAAAAAATTTCTTGACATTTTTTTCTCAAAATGATATATTGTATTCATCAATTGAAAGAACCTTCGAGTACTGACGGAAAGAGTGGAGTGCAAACCACGTGGAGTCGGAGGTTTGTGGGAGCCGACCGTCTGGGCAGTATTTGAAATATTCAGATACTGGCCTTTTTTATAACTTTCAGGGCAGAAATCAGGAATACCAGGCAGACCGGCCAATACTTCTTTCAATTAATAATTGTTGCTGATCGCGGAGTGAACAGCAACAGAAGTTTTTCATGTTATGCGGAAACGAAAGGAGAAAAACAATTATGGGATTCAAATCAGACATTGAAATTGCACAGGAATGCGAGATGCTTCCAATTACTCAGATCGCAGAGAAAGCAGGTATTGACGACAAATACCTGGAGCAGTACGGAAAATACAAAGCAAAAATCGACTACAATCTTCTGAAAGAAAGTGATAAGAAGGATGGAAAATTAATCCTCGTTACAGCTATCAACCCAACTCCAGCAGGAGAAGGTAAAACTACTACTACTGTAGGTCTTGCAGATGGTATGCAGAGACTTGGCAAGAGTGTTATGGTAGCTCTTCGTGAGCCATCCTTAGGACCGGTATTCGGTGTAAAAGGTGGTGCAGCAGGCGGCGGATATGCACAGGTTGTTCCTATGGAAGATATTAACCTTCACTTCACAGGTGACTTCCATGCCATTGGCGCAGCTAACAACTTACTGGCAGCTATGATCGATAACCATATCTTCCAGGGCAATGCATTAAACATCGACCCACGTAAGATCACATGGAGAAGATGTGTAGATATGAACGACCGTCAGCTTCGTAACGTAGTAGATGGTCTTGGCGGAAAGACAAACGGTATGCCTCGTGAAGACGGATACGACATCACAGTTGCATCTGAAATCATGGCAGTTCTCTGTCTTGCAAGCGACATCAAAGACCTGAAAGAAAGATTATCCAAGATCATCATCGGATATACATACGGAAAAGTTTCCGAGCAGAAACCTGTAACAGCAGGTGACCTTCACGCAGAAGGCGCTATGACAGCCCTGTTAAAAGATGCTCTGAAACCAAACCTTGTACAGACTCTGGAACACGTTCCTGCAATCGTACATGGCGGACCATTCGCAAACATCGCTCATGGATGTAACTCTGTAACAGCTACAAAGATGGCTATGAAGCTTGCTGATTATGCAATCACAGAAGCTGGTTTCGGTGCTGACCTTGGTGCTGAGAAATTCCTTGATATCAAATGCCGTATGGCTGGTTTAAAACCAAGCGCAGTTGTAATCGTAGCTACAGTACGTGCCCTGAAATACAACGGCGGCGTTGCTAAAGCTGACCTTAACAATGAAAACCTGGAAGCTCTTGAAAAAGGTATCCCGAACCTGTTAAAACACGTTTCCAACATTAAAAACGTATACAAACTTCCATGTGTTGTTGCTATCAACGCATTCCCTACAGATACAAAAGCAGAGCTTGACTTTGTAGAAGCTAAATGTAAAGAACTGGGCGTTAACGTTGCTCTTTCTGAAGTATGGGCAAAAGGCGGCGAAGGCGGAATCAAACTTGCAGAAGAAGTTATCCGTCTTGTTGAAGAACCAAACGACTTCTCCTATGCATATGAACTGGAAGGTTCTATCGAAGACAAACTGAACCAGATCGTTCAGAAAGTATATGGCGGTAAGAGAGTAGTTCTGACAGCTAACGCTCAGAAACAGGCGAAACAGTTAGAAGCTCTTGGATTCGGCAACTGCCCGATCTGTGTAGCTAAGACTCAGTACAGCTTAACAGATGACCAGACCAAACTGGGTGCTCCTACTGACTTCGAAGTTACAGTACGTAACCTGAAGATTTCCGCTGGTGCAGGATTCATCGTAGCTCTTACAGGCGAGATCATGACAATGCCAGGTCTTCCTAAAGTTCCGGCTGCTGAGAGAATCGACGTAGACGAGACAGGTAAGATCACAGGTCTGTTCTAATCCGGTTGAAATCAATCGAATAATTCAAAAATATAAAAATCATATTTATGTATGATATGTGTCCAGACGATTTAACAGGCGGGAAGATTTTCCCGCCTGTTTTTTTCTTTATTTTTTTATAAGATAATCTTTTCCGGAAATACCAGGTTCCGTCATATGGATCGGATCCAGAATGCGATTAAGTTCATCATCGTCCATAAGCTTTTCTTTCAGAATCAGACGTCTTACAGATTCGCCTGTCTTAATTGCCTTTTTTGCAATATCCGCAGCCTTCTGATATCCAAGATGGGGGCTGATTGCAGTGATAATACCTACACTGTTTTCTACCAGATAACGGCATCTTTCTTCATTTGCCGTAATTCCTACAATACAATTATCTACCAATGTCTGGACTGCATAGCCAAGAGTATCGATAGACTGAAACATGCAATAGAAAATAATCGGCTCAAAGGCATTTAATTCCAGCTGACCAGCCTCTGCAGCCATAGTAATCGTAACATCATTACCAATAATATTAAAAGCCACCTGATTCACTACTTCAGGAATAACCGGATTAACTTTACCTGGCATAATAGAGGAACCATTCTGTTTTGCCGGAAGATTAATCTCCCCAAAACCAGTACGTGGACCGGAGGACATCAGACGGAGATCATTTGACATTTTGGAAAGAGTTACCGCACATGCTTTCACAGCACCGGAAACGGCTACAAATGGATCCAGATTCTGAGTGGAATCAATCAGATCAAAAGCCTGTATAAAGTCCATTCCCGATATTTCAGTGAGATTTGGAACAATTCTTCTCAGATAGCCCTCATCTGCATTAATTCCTGTTCCAATAGCAGTACCTCCCATATTAAGAGTCCGCATTTCATCCATTGCTTTATCCATTCTGTGGATATCACGCATGATTGCTACCGAATATGCCTTAAATTCCTGTCCCAGACGAATTGGTACTGCATCCTGCATCTGTGTACGCCCCATTTTTATTATGTGATCAAACTCTGTAGCTTTTTCATTAAGAGCATCATAGAGGCGAAGAAGCTGTTTTTTCAGATTCTGCAACAAACGAAGAGAAGTCATTTTACCGGCAGTAGGAATAACGTCATTGGTAGACTGTCCACAATTCACATCATCGTTAGGATTTATAATTGTATAATCGCCCTTTTTTCCTCCCAGTATCTCAATCGCGCGATTTGCAATTACTTCATTGGCATTCATATTTAAAGATGTGCCAGCTCCTCCCTGAACAGGATCCACAATAAATTCATTATGGAATTTTCCTGAAACAATTTCATCACATGCCTGGACAATCGCCTGTGCTTTTTTCTTCTCAAGAAGCCCCACCTCACAATTGGTTATCGCTGCTGCTTTTTTTATGTATGCAAGACTGTTAATAATTTCCGGATGCATATTCAGCCCGTAATGTGGAAATTTTCAGCCGCACGTAAGGATTGTACTCCATAATATACATCTTCCGGAATATCCTTTACACCAATAGAATCCCTTTCTACACGATAGTCTGTTTTTTTCATAGTTATTCGCCCTCCCATGTATTTGCCCTCATTATATATCTCTGCTATAATATAATCAAATACATATATTTTTATAAAATATATAGTGTTTAAATTATATATCGGAGGAGTTTATATGTTTCAGGGAATGGAATACATCTATGAGGTCTACAAGGAAAAAAGCTTTTCCAAAGCTGCTGCTGCTCTTTTCATTTCGCAGCCTTCTTTAAGCGCCAATGTAAAACGTGTGGAAAACCGTATTGGCTATCCTATTTTTGATCGAAGTATCAAACCTTTGCAGTTAACTGAAGTTGGAAAACATTATATACAGGCTGTTGAAAAAGTCATGGATATTGAAAATAATCTCGAAAACTACCTACTGGATCTGGGAAATCTCAAAACAGGAACTCTTAATGTAGGTGGCAGTAACTTTTTTTCTTCGTGGATTCTGCCTCCCCTTATTGCTGATTTTTCCCAAAAATTCCCCCATGTTCAAATTTCTCTTGTAGAAGAAAGTACAGCAAAACTATCCCAGTTTCTCCAGGCCGGAAAGTTAGATCTGGTGATTGATAACTGTATTCTGGATAACCAGATTTTTGAACGTTATATCTACCAGAAAGAACAACTTCTTCTTGCAGTTCCCAAAAATTATTCAGTAAATACCAGACTGCAGAAATATCAGATTCCTATTGAGGAAATCCGGAACGGGCAGTTCCGTTCTTCTCATATTCCTTCTGTTCCATTAAACAAATTCGAGAACGAACCATTTATTATTCTTCGTTCAGATAATGATACCGGTAAGCGTGCACTTACCATTTGTCAGGAAAATCACTTTTCGCCTTCTGTAGTATTTCGCCTAGATCAGCAGATGACTGCCTATAATATTGCATGTTTGGGAATGGGTATCACTTTCATCGGGGATCTTCTGCTCTCCAGAGTTCCAACAAATTCAGAACTTGTTTTTTATAAGCTGCCCGGTCAGAGCAGTAAACGCACTGTGTTTTTTTACTGGAAGAAAGGCCGCTATATCAGCAGAGCCATGGAAGAATTCCTGAAGCTGCCCTTTTCCTGATATGTCATAATCAAATAGGCTATGGTGATTGGTCATCATCAGATGTACGTCAAAATGGGGTTGTTGTGCTAAATAAGCACACAACCCCAGTATGTCAGGCAGATATTCGATTAGAACAATGGCTTCATCGCCGGATACAGAGTTCTGAACTTCTGATATCTCTCTTCATATTTTGCAACCAGTTCAGGATCCGGTTCTACTGTATCAACAACTTTGGCAAATTTCTTACCGATGGTTTCTACATCCGGGTAAGCACCACAGCCTACTGCTGCCAGCATAGCTCCACCCATGGACGGTCCTTCTTCGTTCTCCAGAACATCAACCTTCAGGTTCATAACGTTTGCAATAATCTTCTTCCACAGTGGCTCTTAGCTCCGCCACCGCAGATCTTGGTTCTCTCAATCTTGATTCCAAGGCCTCTTGCAACTTCCAGGGAATCACGAAGACCAAAGGCAACACCTTCCAGAACAGCCTGTGTCATGTCTGCTCTTGTGCTGTCCATGGACATCCCGAAGAATACACCTCTTGCATCAGGATTATTATGAGGTGAACGTTCTCCCATCAAATATGGAAGGAAGAATACATGATTCTCTCCCAGCTTCTGAATTGGAGCCTGCTCTGCTGCGAAATCCTTTGTCTGAAGAATCTCCTCTGCCCACCATTTGTTACAGGAAGCTGCGCTGAGCATGCATCCCATCAGATGATAGCTTCCATCTGCATGACAAAAAGAATGAAGTGCGTTATTTTCGTCCACACCAAAGTTTTTACTGGAAATAAACACAGTTCCGGATGTTCCAAGAGAAATATTACACTGACCGTCACCAACTGTACCTGTTCCTACAGCAGCTGCCGCATTGTCACCTGCACCTGCAACAACTTTTACATTCTCACTGAATCCAAGTTCTTTCGCAATCTCAGGTTTCAGAGTTCCTACTACTTCCCAACTCTCATACAGTTTCGGAAGCTGCTCTTCTGTGATTCCACAGATCTCCAGCATTTCTTTTGACCAGCAGCGGTTCTTCACATCAAGAAGAAGCATACCGGAAGCATCAGAAACATCTGTACAAAAAGAACCGGACAGACGATATGCCAGATAATCCTTAGGAAGCATAATCTTTACTACCTTCTTAAAGTTCTCAGGCTCATTTTTCTGCATCCAGAGGATCTTCGGTGCTGTGAAGCCTGCGAAAGCAATATTTGCTGTATACTGTGAAAGTTTGTCTTTTCCGATCACTGTATTCAGATATTCTGTCTCTTCGCCTGTACGTCCGTCATTCCAGAGGATTGCAGGACGGATCACATTATCATCCTTGTCAAGTGTTACCAGACCATGCATCTGGCCGCCAAAACCAATTCCTGCTACCTGCGCTCTGTCGATATCCTTTGTCAGCTCTTTCATACCTTCCATACTCTGTGCAAACCAGTCTTCCGGTTTCTGCTCAGACCAGCCCGGATGTGGGAAGAATAAAGGATATTCTCTGGATACGATGTTACAGATTTTTCCTGATTCTTCCATAAGAAGAAGTTTTACAGCGGAAGTACCAAGGTCAATACCAATATAATACATAAGTGCTCTCCTTTTCTATTTCTAATCTAATACATCCCAGAGCAAAGCCCCGGGATGCCTTTAATATAGTGTCAGTTTATTTATTCTGTATTCAGATTCATTCACTTCACATGAACATTAATAATCCGTTTTACTGATTTCTCATTAACCCCATGGATTTTCTGTCGGGTATCTTACACCTGCCGGCTGGTTATATCCAATCTTCTTAACATCCAGTCCAAGGAATTTCACTACCTCATAGAATGCTTTTCCGTAATGTCCAAACATAACTGCTCCATGATGCGGATAGTTGCCCTCGATCAGTACGTGACGGTAGAATCTTCCCATTTCTTTGATTGCGAAAATACCGATACCACCGAATGATCTTGTAGGTACATCCAGTACTTCACCTTCTGCAACATAAGAAACCAGCTCGCCCTCGGAATTGCACTGTAAACGATAGAATGTAATGTCAGATGCAGCGATATCACCTTCAAGAGTTCCTCTTGTGAAGTCTGGTTCAGATCCTGCCGGCTCAAGAAGTCTGTGCTGGATCAGCTGATATTTAACAGCTCTGGAATCACACATCTTGCATGCAGGAGTATTTCCACAATGGAATCCCATAAATGTATCAGTAAGCTTATAATCGTATTTTCCTTTAATATCTTCATCATAGATATACTGTGGAACAGAGTTGTTGATATCAAGCAGTGTAACTGCATCATTGGAAATGCAAAGTCCGATGTACTCGCTGAGTGCTCCGTAGATATCAACCTCACAGGATACCGGAATTCCTCTGGAAACCAGACGGCTATTTACATAGCAAGGTTCAAATCCAAACTGTGACGGGAATGCAGGCCAACATTTGTCAGCAAATGCAACGTATTTTCTTGCTCCCTTATGAGCCTCTGCCCAGTCAAGAAGTGTAAGCTCAAACTGTGCCATTTTCACATTAAGGTCAGCATAATATTTGCCTTCGCCCATCTCTTTTGCCATATCTGCACAAACTTCCGGGATACGAGGATCATTTTCATGCTCTTTGAAAGAAACAAGAAGATCAAGCTCTGAGTTCTCTTCAATCTCAACACCCAGCTCATAGAGGCCTTTAATAGGTGCGTTGCATGCGAAGAAGTCCTGTGGACGTGGTCCGAAAGTAATGATCTTAAGATTGCTGACACCGATGACTGCACGTGCAACCGGTACGAAATCAGCGATCATCTTTGCAATATCATCTGCTGTTCCAACAGGATATTCCGGAATATATGCTTTCAGATGACGCATTTTTAAGTTGTAGGAGCAGTTAAGCATACCACAGTAAGCATCACCTCTGCCGTTGATCATATCACCGTCACCTTCTGCTGCTGCTACATACATACAAGGTCCGTCAAATCTCTCTGCGATCAGAGTTTCAGGAGTTTCAGGTCCGAAGTTCCAAGGAAAACAACCAGCGCATTACACTCTGCTTTGTTACATCTTCAAGAGCTTTCTCCATATCCTTCTCGTTCTCAACAGTTACAGGACATTCATAAAGTTCACCTTTATAAGTTTCCTTGATTGCTGCACGTCTCTTTTCAGAAAGCTGAATCGGAAAACAGTCACGGCTTACTGCGATTAATCCAAGTTTTACTACTGGTATATTGTTCATAATATAAATTCCTCCATATTTGATATGTATTTATATGATTTTGTTATTCATTTACTATATTCTGATACTCTACTGCCACAGATTCCGAGCAACTCAGTCAATGGTGATATTCTCTCCACGAAGTCCGTTTACTGCACCCTCGATTGCCGCATCTTCATGTGCAATGAGCCATTTGTTCTTAGCTGTCAGCAGGCTGTCCTCGCCTGTCTTAGCTGTCTCAAATGTAAGATCTGTATTGGTTCCTGCCGGAAGTACGACTACACACTGGAAACCGCCATCCTGTACATTGCATGGCGCATAATGAAGTGTAGTTGCATATACTTCAATACCTGTTCCTGCAGGTACCAGGAATGCTTCGATCTTAGAAGTATCATATGTAAAATCATCTGTGATATCCTGCTGACTTCCGATAAGCAGCACCAGATCTGTTACCGCTACATTGATCTCTGAACTGCGGTGATATTCTACTGCATTTAATTTCTTATTATGTCCGTTGCAGTATCCAATTTCGATCGGGATTCCGCCAAATCCTTTATTCTGCAGTGCTTTTGCTACATCCAGAGCTTCCAGCTCCTCAACAGATGGTACATAAACCACATCATCCGGAACCGGTGTATGTTTCATTTCTTTGAGAAGAGCACTGAAGTCATACCCTTCAAGCACCTTTCCATATTTACGGAAGGAAGCATCTGTTACATTCTGAATTTTCACTTCAAAAACCTCCTTATATTCTGTAGATATTACGTTTTCTTGACTGTGCTTAGAATATATCAGAATAAAGGGTACTTTTCGCCAGTTTTCTTGTCTAATCTATAGCGTTTTTTTGACCTTTTTCATTTATCTGTTTTCGCATCTCACTTGGAAGTACCCCATATCTTTTCTGAAATTCCCCGGAAAAACCCCTGCTGCTGCAAAATCCATTATCTAGTGCAATCTGACTAATTGTATGGTCTGTATTCAGCAAATCCCTGTACGCATATGCCATACGGATATCCTGCAGATAAGTTTTATAGTTGATTTTTGCATATTTTTGGAACATTCGCGACAAATATGCATCCGAGTATCCAAAAGTAGCCGCCACATCAGAAAGCTTCAGTTCCTCCCTGTAATGCTCACGCATATATGTGGTGATTTTTGACAATGCATCCAGACGGCGGCTGTGTCGGATATCCTTCTCCCTGGTCTCTGTCACACGGTAATCCTTCACCAGGATATACATAATCTCGTAAAAAATAGAAATTGTCCGGAACTCATATCCAATTTTCCGCTCGGAATACACATGATATAATTTACGAAGCAAAGAAGCCAGTTTCTTATCCACCAGCTCCTCCTGCCCCCGAAAACGGATATATCTCTGGGCAGTAAAATAATTCTCAAACTGTTTCAGAGGAATCTGCAGAACTACTGTTTTATTTTTCTCCACAGCATGGATAGAGTGGGTCTCATTGGAATTAATGATTATCTGCTCTCCAGCTTTCAGCGGATATTCATCCTTATTTACAAAAAAATCCAGGCGCCCCTCCATCACAGCAAAAATCTCTACAGACGTATGCCAGTGCTTCTCACGCACATAATTGCCATTTCCTCCTTCAAAAAGAAAAACCTTAAACGGAAGTCCCTCATTAGGAATGATCAGTCATGCTGAAACTCCATATATATTCACCTCCTAACAAAATAACCGCAGTATTCGGATACTCCAATATACTGCGGCTATTTCGATAACTATCCAGCTTTCTGTATACCAAATCTGCTGGATGATCCTACTCTTCACATAGTCCCACCCACTGCTTATTGCTTTTCGCAATTGAAGCAGGGGACTTACTTGATTCGGTTAAGATAACACATTATTTGCAGAGCTCTGCCACAACCTGATTAATCACCTTTCCGTCTGCTTTTCCCTTCATATCAGCCATAACAGCCTTCATAATCTGACCCTTATTTTTCGTTGCGATCACATCTGCAAATTTTTCTTCCAGATATGCTTTTACCTCTGCTGCATCCATCTGTTTTGGTGCATATTTGGCAATTACATCATATCTTGCCTGGTATTCAGCCTTCAGATCCTCACGGCTTTCCGGACAGGTATCCAACTGTTCTTTTACAGTTTTCAACTCCTTCAAAATAACTCTGTCCACCAGATCACTCTTAATCTCATCACGGCATCCCTCATCAATCGCTACCTTCTTTACCGCAGAGATCAGAGAGGAAACTGCTTCTTTTGTTACTTTATCTTTGGCTTTCATAGCTGCAACCATATCTTTTCTTAATACTTCTAATTCCATTTTTGTTCCTCCTGTTTTGTAATATATACTCTCGGAATCTTTATTGTAATTCTAAGAACATATATGATTTTTCGCATCTGCTCCATACGTTACTGTTCACTCTGTTCTCAGTAACGTTGCAAAATTCATTCAAATTGCCTGTGGCAATGGAATTTTGGCTTGTATGTCTCGGGATTTTGGCATATTCATGCCAAAACACCTCGCGGGATAATGGCGTGTGAACAGTAACATCCATACTTTTACAGCTGCATTTCTCTGTATTAAGGATAGCACGATTTTTTGAAAATGCAAATAATTTTATATAGAAAATGATCACATTATCATACAAAAGAAAGCCACCCCAAAATCATAGGGTGACCTTCTCATATATGATTCAGCTTTATTTTTTATGAAAAGAATTGTGCAGATCAGCACAGTAAAGGGTACAGAAAGTACAATCCGAAACTGCCTGCCAGCCCCTGCATGATGGCAATTCCGATATTATTGGAATTGATGATCTGCTGGTACGGAAGATTATAGGAGTAATCAAGAAGAAGAGTACTGACACTGCTTCCTGCAAATGCCAGTATAAGCGTATTGCTGTCCGTTCCCATCATGTCTCTTCCCACACGCAGCCCAGCCTTAAAAAGTTCTTTCCTGGATAAAGACAGATTCTGTCTGTAAATCTCATCAATGGCACTGCTGATGGACATGGCAACATCCATAACCGCCCCCAGACAGGAGATCAGAAGACCGGAGAAAAGCAAACCTCCAACCTGGATACGATTGGTATTCCAGAGAGTCATCAGGGTCTCAATATCCGAAACATTGTATCCGGAAATTCCTGATGCCTTGCTGAAACACCAGGCGGAAAACCCGGCAAGAATAACACCAACAAGGGTTCCAAGTGTTGCAGCACAGGTTTTTTGCGTAGGTCCGCCGATCAGATACATCGTAACCAGTGTAGTGATAAAACATACAAATACAGCAGTCCAGAAGGGGGAATATTTCAGGTACACCAGAGGCAAATATACAAAGATTACGCAGAAGAATGTAAAAACAAGTCCCAGACATCCCTTTATCCCCTGCTTTCCACCAATCAGACAGAGAACCAGCAGATAGATCAGTGCAAAAATATAGATAACTCCTTCTCTATCCTGGGTATAAACACTGGCAACTGTGGAATCACCTGCAACACTCTGCATGACAATTACCTTCATCCCCGGTTTGCAGGCAGCGCCAAACAGATATCCTGAGCTGCTTGTAATATCCAGCTCTTCTCCCTTTCTCACTCCTGTAAGCATACGGACACGAACCTTCTGCTCTCCCACACGAGTTCCGTTTTCCTCCAGATTATCCTGAAGGATTTTCACTACTTTTGCTTTCTCAAATGTCTGTCCTGTCCGGACCACCAGCTCTGTTTTTTCCACCTGATTCAGTTTAATGACAAAAACAGCGAACACACAGACAAATAAAATATAAATAAGATACCGGACTGCTTTTTTTCTGGTAAGCAGCCCGGTAAATTTTGTATTTTCATACTCATGAAACTATTTGCGAAAAATTATCTTAATTTCCAGAAGCTTCCGCTGCTGCAGTTGCAGATGTATCTGCGGCTTCTGCTGTATCTGAAGCACTGTCTGTGGTGTCTGCAGCAGTGTCTGTATCATCTGAAGAACCGTCTGTAGTATCTGCAGAAGCATCAGCTGCGTCTGCACCAGTCTTCTTGATTGTAAAAGTATCATCAATTGCTTCAGCCTTGCCGTCATCAGTGATCTGGTAAGTATCAATCGCAAAGGTATCTGCAGTTAATGTGATCACAGAATAGCTTGGAAGCCAGTTCTGGCTGCGGGCTGCCACATAATCCTGCTGAGTGGAAAGAAGTTCATAATATTTGGAACCGGAAGCTGAGTTTGCTGTCATATAGAGAATCCCCTGTGGATCTGTAACTGTATCTCCGTCAACATCCTCAATTGTGTAGCAGTTATTATCCTCATGGAATGCATCCAGTGCTGCCTGTGCATCTGTGTCTCCCTCTTCCGGTGCAAGTGCGATCTGTTCCTGTGTATCTACGTTTGTTGCATGATCCCAGTCATAATCTGTTCCGTCTGCATTCAGACTGAACTCATATTTACCATGAGTCTTTCCGTCACCATAAAGCATTTTGGAACGGCTGTATGTATGATCGTGTCCCTGAAGAACCACATCAATATCATTTGCATCAAATACAGGTGTAAGCTGTGTACGAAGGATCATACCGTCTGTGTCAGAGTGGTCAAGACCTGATCCGTAAATATCCTGATGGATGGTTACGATTCTCCATTTTGCATCCGGGTAAGCTTTGACAGCTTCTTCAATTGTTTTCTGATGCTCTGCCACATTGTAATTATTTGTATTCAGAACAATGAAAAGACCCTCTCCATAGCTGTAGTAGTAATCACCACCTGCCTGAGTTTTACCATTTTCTGTATTATTCGGGTTATTGAAATGATACATATAATCCTCATTCAGAGAATCATGGTTACCAATTGTAGTTGCCACTGCAAGTCCCTTCAAAGCATCTGCATTTAGATAAGAAGCATATTCTTCCTCTTTTGCTTCACCGGTCTTGTTAACCTGGTCACCTGCAGAGATCACAAAGTTGATATCCGGATTCTGCTCAAGTGCAGTATTGAGAGTACGGTTCCATGAAAAACCGTCATTTTCTGCTGCTTTATTGGCTGCACCGGACTCATTGGTAAGCTCTGCTCCATTCTGTGTCTGACCTTTGGAAGCACCGATCTGCGGTCACCTACATAGAGAATTTTTACTGAATCTGTATCCTGTGTTTTGTACTCAGATACCTCTGTCTGCTCACCGTTTTTCTCAACTGTGTAATAATAAGTTGTGTTTGGCTCCAGACCTGTAACTGTTACATGATTATATTCATATGCTTTGTCTCCTGTAAAGCTCTGGTCTACATCACCGGCAGTTCCTTCAAAGGTTTCAAGATTGTCCTTGTCTGTTCCGAAATGAACTACAGGTGTTGCATCGCTGTCACCTTTTTCACTGTACCATGCAAAGTTCAGCTGTGTATCATCAGCACCAGGTGTTAAAGATACCTTTGTAAAATCAGCTGCTGTTGTTTCCCAGGCTGCATCCCAGTCAGACCATCCGGAATCAGCACCAACCACGCTGCTGTCTGTATAATGCTCTGTAGATGCATATGCTGCCGGACAAACCATAGTCACTGAAAGAGCTGTCAAAAGACCTGCAATTAGTTTTCTTCTCATAATAATAATAGACTCCTTTTTACTCAAAAAATATTATTTTTTTGTTGACAAGTGGAGTATATCACCCGAATTTTCAAAAAACAATCAGGTTTGCTTATGTTTGACAGACATTTACACTTCCTTAACAAAAGCAGATATTTGTTAAGTTTCATACATCCCAGAGAAACAATCATTTTAATACAGAAGGGAAGTTGTTCCCCTGCTCCAGTTCTTCCATCTGTCCCAGAATCTGCTTCTGACGATTGTCAAAAAGCAGACCTTTATTGTGACGATAATACTGATCCGAACCATTCTCACGGATAAACCAGAGACTGTAATAATTGGCATTCAGTTCCGTGATAAAGGCTACCATTTCCTGGCTGTCGCCAAAGGCCGCTTCCATAAAATCAAAAACATTCTGAAGTGTCTGGGAAATATATTCTGTCTGAGTTTCAAGGCTGTCAGCCACCTCTGCAAAAGCTGTTTTTGCCTTCTCATAAGTAGCCTTTTCTGAAATTTCATTTTCAAAGAAATTCACTGTACGGATAAATACTTTTTCTTCATTTTTAGTGAGAAGCTCAGTTTTTTTTGTAGTCTGAAAATCATTTTCTGCCTTTTTATAAATGGATTCCAGCGTCATTTCCGGAAGGTTATCTCTGTATTCTGTCATGTAACCATAGAGCTTTGTCACATAGGCATCCATAAAATAACAGTCTGCAAATAACTGGCTGAGCTTTCCGTTCAGCAGACCAACAATACTCAGATGCTCATCCAGTGAAGCATTGCGGATCTTACCCAGAGTGATCGGTGTCCATTTACCCTGAAGCAGATCCTCCACTGCATAGTCTGTCTTATACTTATTGCATAATGCCAGATATGCGGCAAAATCTTTTGCGATCATTGGATGCTGGATATACTGATATACCACCTCTCTGTCCACTTCTTTATCCAGTGTTTCATATACCTGTATCAGCCTAGAAAGATCTTCCCAGCCTCTGGCAGTGGCAAAAATCCGTCCGTCTACTGTGTTCTCCATTCTGTAGAAATTCTTTCTGCGAAGTTCCAGATAAGAGATCACAGCAGGGTGGATCCCCTGCTCATAGGCATATTCTTTCCATACTTCAAAGTCTGGCTGCACATCAATCCTCTTGATTCTGTCAAGAGTTACCACATCAAATTCACGGACAGATTTATTGTATTCCGGCGGGTTTCCTGCTGTCACGATCACCCATCCCTCCGGTACTTTCTGATTGCCAAAGGTCTTTCCCTGAAGAAACTGCAGCATCATAGGCGCCAGGGTCTCTGATACACAGTTGATCTCATCAATAAAAAGAATCCCTTCTTTCAGGCCTGTCTTCTCCATCTTTTCATAGACAGAGGCAATAATCTCACTCATAGTATATTCTGTGACAGAAAAAGTCTCCTGACCAAAGGTTTTCTCTTTGATAAACGGCAGTCCTACTGCACTCTGACGGGTGTGATGGGTGATAGTATAAGATACCAGACCTACCTTACATTCCCTGGCGATCTGTTCCATGATCTGCGTCTTTCCAATACCCGGTGCCCCCATAAGGAGAATTGGTCTCTGGCGTATGGCCGGGATCAGATATTCTCCAAATTCATCCTTCGCAAGGTATGCTTCTATTGAGTCCTTTATCTCCTGTTTTGCTCGCTTTATATTCATAATATAAATCCTTTCCTGCTGAACACTTCTTACTTTTACTCAGTTTTTTATTTCATTATCTGTCTGGTTTCTCAAAATCATCCTCATCCAAAATCAGTTTCATGGCCCATACCGGCACATCCACATCTCTGTAATTATCCTGCATAAACACAAATGCAGTCTTATACGGCGGCATTTTCTTCGGGTAAATTCCGAATCCGTCTGTAAAATAGATCATCCCTTTCAGGTTATGAAATTCATGCTGTTCCAGCAGTTTGTCCACCCATTCAAATGCAGGCCTGAAGTCTGTTCCGCCATCTCCATACAGTTCCAGATGTTCCATATAGTCTTTCATTTCTTTCCGGGAGGTGATCCTTTTATCTGTGTGGACTTTCTCATCACACTGAATGATGTGCACATTTATTTTTGTAAAAAAGCTCTCACTCTCACTAAGTACACCGTAGGTTTCCTCCAGAAACTTTCTCACCAGTTCTCCTGAACAGGACATGGAAGTATCGATGACGATCACAAATTCCTCTATCTTCTTAACTTCTTTAGATTCCAGTGGTTCGATCAGCGGCATGTTTCCGTAGAGACGCAGACCATAGGTATAGAAATTGTAATCAAAACTGTCATCATCCACTGCCAGTTCTTCATGAAAAACTGCAAATTTCCGCAGGAATTCTCTGTAATCATACCTGCTTCTGTTCTCTGTTTTTATCTGCTCCAGGAAATCTCCGTCCCGCTCACCTGCTTCCTGGGAAAAGGTTTCCAGATCCGTCTCGATTCCATCATTGATCTCCCCCCATTTGCGGCTGAGCATGGGATTCGGTTTCTGATCCGGTTTCTTACTTTCCCAGTATCTGTGGTCATCTGTGCGAAATTCCTGTTCCAGATTTGTAAGATCCTTTTCGTTCAGATTCCATTCTGACAATATTTTATATACTCTCTGTGCGTTGAGGGTTTTTCCCTCTTTTTCAAGGAGACGGTAAGTTTCCCTTCGCAGAAGACTGCGTGAGAAACGGATACTCCGATAGTTCATCCCATCTATCATATGCTCCACTGCAATGTCACAACTCAGATCACGCATACGTTCCTGGATTGTGATTCCATCGTCTGCCCTCTTCTTACCTTCTGTACCGCTCCATGCAAAATGCCGGAAAATACAGTGGAATACCATATGCAGATACCCTCTGTTCACCAGAATCCTATTCTCTCTATATAAGCCTCCCAGCATCTGCGGCTGGAAATACATCACTCTTCCATCCGTTCCAAATCCATGGACCTGACCATCCATCTGATAAGAAAAACTGCTCAGCGCCACATCCAAAAACCGCATTCCCAGATATAATTCATCCCGCGCAGCCCTAAGAATACTGCTGCCGATTTCCTGCAAACGCTCTGCTCTTTCTGCTATTTCCTGTATTTTATCCTCTGGCTGCATCATTATTTTCCTCTATATCTATCACAGTTCAAACCTCTTTTTTCTTAGTATAGTTCTTGTATTCAAAGATTTTTCTGTAGTTTGTGATTGTTCATTTTTCCCCTGCTCTGTCCTGTCAGCTTCCTGACTATTTTGCAGCTTATCCACATCTATACGTTCACTTCCTGCCGTATTATCCACCAGATTTGCTCTTTCATTCATCAAAAATGCGGATACTTCCGTTTCTTTTCTCTTAGATGCACAATCCAACGCAGAATCAATTCCTCCCAGTGTCCAGAGTTTTTGCGAGGATATCACTTCCAATCTGTGCATATCCTCCTGCTTTACCAGATATTCTGCAATATCTCCCAGATTCTTACGGATATATTCCCTGTAGTTCTCCCTGGCTTTCCCGGTCAGTTCATAAGGAAACTCCAATCTGCCAAATGACATATCAACCAGAACTTCCAGCTTATCCATGGCTACCGCCATTTCAAAAAGCCTGTCATATTCCTGATAATTCAGCTCCTTATCATAAAAACACTGCCTGTAATTACTGCCTGATCCATGATATTCCGTATACAAAATACGCGCCGGAGTGTTCTCAACCGCCTCATCATAATGCTCCGGAAATACAAGTCTGGCTTCTTCATACTCATAAAGAAAGTTCACATCTATCCTCTGCCACATCTCGCCCAGCATTTCCTTAACACCAGACTTCTTTCCCTGCTCCATATGCACAGTCAGCTTCTCCAATGCATGGCAGCCTGTAAATGCACCACAGCCTATCTGCATCAGGCTGTCAGAAAACTCCAGCTTTTTCAGATTCCCGCAGCCATAAAAAATATATCGTCCAATCTCTTTTAAAGTGTAAGGAAAAACAATCTCCTCCACGTCATTTCCTGCCAGAACATGCTCTTCTCTGCCAAACTCAAGACCATCTGACACTTCCCACAGACTGGCATTTTTCAGGTCTTCCTTCTCATCCATATGGCTAGAAAATGCATACGGTGCTGCACTAATTACCAATTTGTCATCTATCATTCCCGGAATCTCAACTCTGCCCTCTATTCCAAAACACCGCAGAATTTCAATCCCGCCAGATTTCTCTCTGTAGTAAATCTTCATTTTCTCGTTTCTCCCCGAAGATATTTTCTCTCAAAGCACATAAAATCATCCCTGAAAAGTATAATACTTCCCAGGGATTTTTTCCAGACAATATAATTAGCGTAAAACCAGCTCCGGTTTAAAATTCAGATAGTCTCCTGACACCAGCTTGTACTCTATTCCATCCACATAGCCTTTAAAGCTGTCATCATATCGCTTCTCTCCATGACAGTGAGAATAGATCACCTTCTCGGCGCCAAATTCCTGTGCCATCAGGGTAAACGGACTCTCCATCTCTCCAATACTTGTAGGCGGATAATGAAGAAACATGATAAACTTCTCATATCCTGCTGCCTTCGCCCCTTCAAAAGAGCAGCGCAGCCGCCCCAGTTCCCGCTCTCGGATCTTCAGGAAATGCTCATAACTGTCTTTTCCTTCATAACAGTAGCCCTTGGTTCCCACCAGTGCATAATCCTCATATGTATAAAAATTATTCTGCAAAAATTCCAGCTTTCCTCTGAACATCTCATTCAGATTTTCTGTTTTCTTTGCATCCCAGAACATATCGTGATTTCCCCGAAGCAGGATTTTCCTGCCCGGAAGAGCCATAATAAAATCCAGATCCGCCTGACACTCTGCAAGATCTCTCCCCCAGGAATGATCTCCGGTAATCACTACTGTATCATTCTCTGTTACTTTTCTCTTCCAGTATTTCTCAATCTTAACTACATGATTCTTCCATCTTTTATCAAATACATCCATAGGTTTATTGACTGTAAACGAAAGATGAAAATCACCGATTGCGTATAGGCTCATTGTACACTCTCCTGTCTGTTCTGATTGTTAATTATCTTTCAATCTCGATGCTCATGGCATGCCAAGCTTCTCCGCCCCAGGTGGAATTTGCCTGGCCCAGATCTGTAAAGCCGAATTTCTCATACATCTTCACTTTTTCATCCAGACAGGTGAGGAAAAGTTTCTTTCGTCCTTTTTGAGCTTCCCTCTGGCAGTATCTGGATACCAGTTCACGGCCCAGGCCCTGCATACGATATTCCGGACGGACGTCCAGACCCAGAAGCATGATATTTTTGCCTTCAGGATTACTCAGAGAAATATCTGTGAAGAATTCATCTCTGAAAGCCTCCTCATCTGTAGGAACTCCATTAAGAAATGCAGCCAGCTTTCCGGTTTCCTTATCCTCCGCTACCAGAAATGTCTCTGCTGTTGCTTTTATTCTCTCTGTCAGACTTTTCGGGGAACATGCCTCATTTGGCGGGAAACAGATCTGCTCGATTTCTATTGCCTGCTGTGTCTCCTCCGGTCTGATACATCTAAATTCAAATCTATCCATATTGTTTGTACTCATTTTATTATCCTTCTCCTGCTATCTTGTTATTTCCTGTATATTCGAGATCTGTAAGTTTCCCATATAGTTGTTTTATCTACATCGGGCAGCTTCTCTTTGATTTCTCATCCAAATCTTCCCGTACGTAGTGTGCATTAAACTCCATGTTAATGTCGCGGATTTCCTTTGTACCATCAATATATTCCTGATACATCTCTGTCAGTCCCGCCATACAGCCATCACAGCTTGCAGAAATATTCCCAAAAGATTCCTCCACAATCTGTTTTCTTTCTTCTCTGGTTGTGTCCTTTATCAAAATACTCTTAATCTCCATAACCTTCACCCCGACTTTCTTTGGTATTCTTTTGATATTTCTTTCCTTATATCTTTTATTTGATTGTAACATCTGAAAGCATTTTTGTGAAGCTAAGAAACAGGCATAAAAAACGGTCTGATTACATTCTCTCAAAATATGTCGGTTTAAAGTGTTAAAGTACTGGAATTTTAGATAACACCATGTTATACTTGTAAAGGAAAATGTGCAGGCAGTCCGGTCAGGTATAAAATATTCCTGAGTTCCGGCATTATCAAAGACCTGCATGTACTTATATGGAGGAAACAGATCATGTCTATGAAAATCAATCACGAGCTCCCTTTACCGGAGGTTCTGAAATCTCAGTACCCTCTCAGCCAGGAACTCAAAGAAGTAAAAAAACAGCGCGATGAAGAAATACGCCGTATCTTCACCGGTGAATCAGATAAATTTATCGTCCTTGTAGGACCTTGTTCCGCTGATAACGAAGATACAGTCTGCGAATATGTACGCAAACTGAAAACAGTGGCAGATAAAGTCTCTGACAAACTGATGATCATCCCGCGAGTTTATACAAATAAGCCCCGTACCACAGGTGACGGTTACAAAGGAATGCTTCATCAGCCAGACCCTGATAAGGCTCCTGACCTTCTTGCCGGAATTATTGCTATCCGCAAGATGCACATGAGAGTTATGCAGGAGACAGGACTCTCTTCTGCAGATGAGATGCTTTATCCTGAAAACCGCAGCTATCTGGATGATATTCTCTCCTATGAAGCTGTAGGTGCACGTTCTGTGGAGAACCAGCAGCATCGTCTCACTGCCAGTGGCATGGATATTCCTGTCGGTATGAAGAATCCTACCAGCGGTGATCTCTCTGTTATGCTGAATTCTGTCACTGCTGCACAGCATCCTCACCACTTCATCTACAGAGGAAATGATGTGGAAACTTCAGGAAATGATCTGGCACACACAATTCTCAGAGGTGGTGTAAACCAGTACGGACAGACTATTCCTAATTACCACTATGAAGATCTGATACATCTGTCTGCTTTGTATGCCAAAAAGGACCTTAAGAACCCTGCCATCATCATAGATGCCAACCACTCAAACTCCAACAAGCAATACAAGGAACAGATCCGTATTGTTTCAGAAGTACTTCACAGCCGTAACTATAATCCGGAACTTAAAAAGCTGGTAAAAGGTGTTATGATTGAAAGCTACCTTCTGGAGGGCCGTCAGGATATCAGTGATCATATGACTCCTGGCTGTTCCATCACAGATCCTTGCCTCGGATGGGAAGATACAGAACGGCTTATCTATGATATTGCTGAGAAATGCTGATTTTTATGGATAATACAAATAATTCCTGCTGTTGTGGAGAGACAGAACATTTTTCAGGCTGCCTGATCTGTGGAGCACCGGTCACATACAGCGTCGAAAGTTCTGTGAAAACCTGCAGCATCTGCCACAAAGAGCAGCTGACAAATACTGTCTGTGAAAATGGCCATTTGTCTGTGATGCCTGTCACAGCTATGGTACTTATATACCGGTGAGCACAGCCCTCAGAAGCAGCACAGAGAAGGATCCCCTGCTGCTCTGGAAGAGATCATGGACCTTCCTTCTGTCCACATGCATGGACCTGAACATCATGCCATTGTTCCCAGTGTTCTTCTGACTGCACTTCGCAATAATGGAGAGCGTATGAATTACGATACCGCATTATCTGAAATCTGTAAAAGAGCGAAGCAGGTTCCGGTGGTACCTGCGGTTACTGGGGAGTGTGTGGTGCAGCAGCAGGTGCCGGAATCTTTATGTCCGTTATGACCGGATCCGGTCCCCTCCATAAGGATGCATGGCCCTTTCCTCAGAAGCTTGTCTCTGTTATTTTATCCAAACTGGCTGATGTTGGTGGTCCGCGCTGCTGTAAACGCACCAGCAGAATTGCTATTGAAGAAGCGATCAGGTTTTACAGGCAGTTCAGCTCTGTAAAGATTCCGCTGTCTTCTGTACTATGTAAATATTTTGAAGATAATAAAGAATGTATCAGAGAGGACTGTCCGTATTATCCTGTGAACAAATAACTATTCATAAAATAAAAAACAGAACGAAATCCGACTGATAGTCAATGGGTTTCGTTCTGTTTTCTAATAGTTTCTCTATAAAATAATACGTTTCGCAGGATACAATGCCCTATCGCTCCATTCTGCTTTTCTGCAGTCCAAAGAAATAATATTCTTCTCTGCGCAGACATTTCTGATCAGTTCTTCTCCGTTATCTGATATAAAAAGTGCTGTGATTTCTTTTTTCCCTCCAACACTCCTTACACAGTAATCTACCAGTTCCGGAAACTGAAACAGTAATTCATCCATTTCTCTCATACTTTTGGACTGGTCGATGCGCCTTACAAAATCCAGACGCCTTACCTCACTTCCGCAGATACATTTTCCGGGGATGATACGTGTATGATCGCCGGTCCTGTATCTGATCATAGGCTGTGCCTCCATCCCAATGGTTGTGATCACCAGTTCTCCCATTGACCGTCAGGCAGAACATTTCCCTCTTTATCTATGATCTCTGTGATACAATGATTCTCCTCATGTGCATGCCTCATGAGCCTGACAGCAAATCGCACCCCCAAGCCCCATCTCTCTGGAACCATAATGAGGCCAGAGTGGTGTTCCCAAAATTTTTTCTATTGCTTTCATTACTGTTTCCGGACAGGCATCCCCTGATATCAGTGCTCTCTTTATACTGCCTTTTCCACACATTCTGAGCATGGAAAGCAGTGCTGTCGGCATACCTACATAAGTATCCGGCCGCTCCTCTTCCAGAATTGTTTTTAACTCACCATAGGTTTTATTGTTCCCGGTTAAAAGGGGGTGTGCTCCTATACGTCTGATTGCTTCTGCGATCAGCTCTCCCAGTCCAGAAGGACCTGAAAACGGCATGGCAACCATAGTCCTGCTTCCCGGATAAATAAACTCACCAAGTCCGGCCATAAAAAGTTCTATGGTATGTTCACAATCTCCTTCTGTATAAAATACACGTTTACCTGCACCTGTTGTTCCGCTTGTCTGTTCTGAAATGATCCTCTGTATTTCTCCCTGAGAGCACAGTAACATCCTGCCCCCTTTCTGAGCAAGGTCGGATTCCGTTGTAAAGGGAAGGGTTTTCAGATCATCAATGCTTTCCAGCCTTTCCGGCAGATCTCTATAAAATCCCTGCCTTTCTTTTTCTCTTTTCAGAACAGCATTCAGTTTATCCAACTGTATTTTGTTTATTGTTTCCCTTGTAATATCTGTAATTTTTTCCTGCCTACAGATCATTGCATCTATATTGGATCGTTTCACTTTCTGTATAAATATATTCCTTTCAGATTAGTCAGATTATATGCACAGAACGGTACCATTCCGTGATCAGGATCCACTTCACAGATATAACAGCGTTTCAGACGGTCAAGATCCAGATTCCAGGCATCCTGAAAGATCATACCTGATACTGCAAAGGTTTCATTATGTATCCGGATCAGAAACTCATCTAGCGCATCTGTCTGTGTCATTTCTCCCTCATCATAGGTTTTTGTACTGTAGCTCCACTGATTTTCCACATACTGCCTGGAATCATCACTGGTAGTACAGCAGCATCCTTTTCCTGATTTTTTTTCAAGAAGCTTCAGTTCCCGCTCTCCTTTTCTCAGATAACTTGCATGAAAGGAGCAGTAGGGATTCTCTGCGCCGCCGCCTGCAAAATCCTCAATTTTCATCAGTCCCTCTGTCTGTTCTTCAATAAGTCTCAGCATCTTTGGTATGGTGATGGGATTTTGGGGGCGCTTCTGGGAACATCTGCCAAAATAACTGATAGCTGAAAATGTACGCCACGAACAAAGGGCATATGATCCAGACCAAATTTCAGAATATTCCCTACCTGCATATCATTTACTCCCGGCGCAATGACCGGCACAAGAGCAATACCAAGCTCTGCTTCTGAGCAGTTTAAGACCGCCTTTTTCTTCAGTTCCATCATAGCCTGTCCACGTAAAGTCTCATAAACCTGATCTGTCACACCGTCAAACTGAAGAAATACTGTATTCAGTCCTGCTTTTTTCAGCTTTCCGGCATACCCCTCCTCCCTGGCAAGCCGGATCCCATTGGTATTTAACTGAAAAAATGTAAATCCTTTTTCTCTTCCCATATGTATGATTTCAGGCAGATCGTCCTCATGGTTGGTTCTCCTCCTGAAAGCTGTATATTAAAGGGACCTCCGTGAGCCATCAGAAAATCATACTGTTTTTCTATTTCACAGATGGGAATATCTCCCTTTTCCCTGTCTTCTCCTGCTGAAGCAAAGCAGACAGGACAATGCATATTACAGCGTTTTGTAACTTCCAGGATCATACAGCAGCCTTTTCTTTCATGTTTCCTCACAGAGTCCGCAATTATCCGGACAGGATTTTTCTTTAACCTTCGGATTTACAGGCGTTTTCTGCTGAGAGATTTTCTCTTCCCCAGGAAAGATAATCTGCTGCATTTCCTTCCCAGATCAGGGTCTGAAATTTTCCATGAGCATTGCATTCCTTTACCAGATAGATCCCGTCTTCACCGATACCTTTTATGGCAGGAACTACCTTCATACATTCCGGACAGACACTCTTTGTTTTGCCGATGGTGATCAAGCTCCAGTACCTCCCGCTCTGTCAGAATTTCCATAACTTTTGTATAAGTATCTGCAATAAGTCCAGGACATTTCTCCATGATCACACCCCAGTCCAGATGAGTGATATCCTTACAGTAAAAAGCTCCGAATTCTTCCTCTGTCTTCTGGCGGAACCACTGATATAATTCCTGTACAGCCGGTTTCATCTGTGCATCTTCCTTCTCCTCAGGAGCCAGATTTCCGAGAAAATATCCGATGGCACAGGCACTTCCTGTCAGACATCCGCAGGTATCTCCACAGTAACCGATTCCTCCGCCAAGGCCTCCCATTGCCTTTACAAGCTGTGGATTTTCCTCTCCTATGGTTTCCAGAGTCATGATCATAATGATCTGTGAACAATGATATCCCATGCTGCCTAATTCCATTATTCTTTCGTAAAGATCCATACATTACTCCTTTCTGCCAACCACCATGGTATAGCCTATTTTTCTGCCTTTGTATTCTTTCTGCAGAAGCTTATGATCCTCGCAGCAGAATGAATCATTCCAGATTGCTTCCAGATAATATTCTCTCCAGAGAGCAGTCTGATCCTCCTGACAGAGAATCGTAAACCCTGTTTCTTTCACAATTTCCAGAAGATTGCCCGGATCCAGATCTGACAGCAAAAGAAATCCTCCCTTTTTCAGTACACGCCAGCATTCAGAGACTGCCTTTTTCTGATCTCTGCTGACAAAAAATGCACACTGGCTGATACAGAGATCCATACTGTCTGCTGCATACTGAAGGTCCAGAAAATCTCCCTGCTGCACCTCACTGCTTCGCGGAACAAGATCCACACCCTGCACATTCAGACCAAATGCTTTCATGATCCGCACGGTCTCTCCCTCTCCTGCTCCCAGATCCAGAGCTTTCATTCCTTTTTTCAGTTCTATGCTTTTCAGAAGATGAATTGTCTGCTCTTCCCTGCCGGGATGTCTGTTCATCTATTTATCCTCCAGTGCACGTTCCACTGCCAAAACCTTTCCAAGAGCCAGTTCTTCCGGAACATAGACAAAGCCACATTTGGGACAGACCGGCATCTCAACAGGAAACCGTTCTCCAGATACATAAATTTTGCTTTTCCCTTTACAAGAGGAACCTTGCATTTCATGCAGGTCAGCTTTCCCTCAGGATCAATGGTATAATATGTTCTCTCTACTGCCATTACTGTCCCACCCTTTTCATAATATTCATTCTATGACTGTATGCTCTGCGTACCAGATACCCTTCTTCTGTTTCCACAAATCTCACCCAGAATGTAACATTTCCAAGTCTGCTCCTTGTCACCAGTTCTTTTGTCTCTTCATCAAAGATCGCTTCCTGATTTTCTCTGTAATCTGATAATACACGCTCCACATCGCTTTTCAGGATCATACGTTCATCCATCATACTGATGGCATCTTCTGTATATGCAACGGTATAATCTTTTTTCTCCATCATCAGTTCCTCATTCCATATATTTTTTAAAAGCTTCTCTTTTAGCTCAAGCCGGTTGTAGCGTTTCTCACTGATATCCGGCATATTGGCGGCATTTATACCATACAGAAGTTCCAGGATATGTCTGGATTCCCTGCCTTCCCTGACAAATCGGTCCCTGCATGCCATGCAGTACGTTATATATGGGCAATCGGATCGTTCCAGACACTTTTCTGTCATTTTATCTGCCATCTCTTTATTAGCGTAGGCAGTCAGTCCGCCGTATCCGCAGCAGGGAGACCGATCTCTGGAATATTCTGTATTTACAACAGTGCACCCCATATCTGCAAGAAGCTCTCTTATTGTATCCTGTGTCTGTGTATCTCCCCTGGCACCGCAGGCATCATGTATTGCAACAGGTATCTCCAGTCCTTTTGCCTGTCCGGGAAGTCCGATTTCCTTTAAGATCTCCCAGATTCCTGTGACTTTGGCGCCAAGACTCTCTTTTAACTGTTTCATACAGCTTGGACAGCCTGCTATAATCATAGGATCTCCCAGTTTTGCAAGCTCCTGCTTCAACTGTTCATTTACCTTTTCTGTCATTTCATAGCGTCCTGCCCATTCACTGATAGCACCACAGCATCCCAGCATCAGAGCAACACCGCCCTCTGTCCTCCTGCACAGATCCTCATATGCCTCTGTGACAACATCCGGCGCTATAGCTCCTGCCTGACATCCTGGGAAAAATACATATCTGCAGGTTTCATATCCCGGCTGAGGTCTGCATAAGAAAGCCTCCGAATTGGAGAACAGCATATCCATCAGTGCAAATTCATGAGGTGCTAGAGGCATTTTGTCTGTAGATACCATGTTTTCTCTTGCAGATTTGCAGACCTGGCTCATATCAAACCCATTTGGACAGGTTACAGTACACTGTCCGCAGAGTGAACAGGAATTCATCGGTTTATTCATCTGGTGATCTCCCATAATGATCTGGGTATTATTATAAATCTCACGTGCAAGAAGACCCGGATGCTTTTTATATTCCCTTAAATAGACACAGCTTTTCATACACTCATCACAGTGACACTGAATGCATCGCTTTGCTTCCTCAATAGCTTCTTCTTTTGAATATCCATCTGTGCTGCAGGGAATCTTTTTGGAGCCTTTCATCCCGTCCATATTTGTATAGAGCCTGGTGGTAACTGCTCCTTCACTGCCTCTGTTGCTGTGGGGCGAAAGATTCTGTACAAGGAGGTCTACAGTCAGGGCAGCTCTCTTTGCAGCAAAAGCTGCATCCATCACAGACCGGACCGGACCGCTGACAATTCCCGCCTGTTCTCTCAGCATGATCTCTGCGTCTGCTGTTTCCTCTGGAGCCAGCTTTTTGGCCACCTCCTCTGAAGCACAGACCACATCTGCCTCCTTCATTTTCGCTCTGATAAACGGAAGGTCAAGACTGCATCCGAATTCAAAGGAAAGGTCCATGGAACTGAGACGTTTTACCTCATTTTTGCGATCTGATTCCAAAAGCTCCGGAGCTGCTGCTGCAATATAGCTTCATAATCTTTCTCCTGACAGTAAATGGTTGCAGGATACATCTTCTTTTCCAGTTCCCCTGCAAGAAACAGCGGGAACAATCCTGAGCCAAAGATCACAGCCTTTTTTTTCTTTCTGATACGAAATACACTGCTCCGTTTTCCAGGTTCCCCATATCGTACAATGGCACGCTCTACTTCACGTATGGATATGCCATCACCCAGCTCACAGAGTCTGCATTTTTCCTCACATGGTGCAGTACATCCGTTACAGAGGATCATGGGAAATGGTGTGATCTTTTCATAGATAGCCAGAGCTTTCTTAAAGTTTCCTTTTGCAGCATAAAACAGCATTTCTTTTGTATCTGCTTTGAAAGGACAGGCTGCAACACAGTACGCCGGCTGTTCATGAACACAGAGGCTGATCATATGATCCATCTCTTCCTTTGACATTCGATTTACGTGATAAACATGAGTGGAACCTCTTTCCTGTATATATGTCATAACCCGATACTCCTTTCATTTCCAAAGGGGAGACAGTCTCCCGTCTCCCCTTATTATATCACATGATAAAATTATACTGACAGTTATTTCTCAAGTTCCTTTAATGCTGCAAGAACCTTTTCAGGACGGGCAGGAACACGTGTGATACGTGCGCCTGTAGCATTGTAGATCGCATTCAGGATTGCAGGATGAGGAGCATCCAGCGGAGCCTCACCACAGCCGGCAGCACCGTAAGGACCGCTTGGGCGATATGTTTCATTGAAATGAAGTTCAATATCATCCGGCGCATCATTTGGATACGGAATGCCACAGTTCTTCAGAGAAGTATCATGGTTCAGATCCTCGAAATCTTCTGTAAGAGCAAGACCAATACCCTGTACAAGGCCGCCGTAGAAGTTGCCTTCTACAAGAAGTCTGTTCATGATGGTACCTACGTCAGCCACACAGGTGAATTTTTCAACTTTAACTTTACCTGTTTCTGTATTAACAGCAACTTCCGGAAGGAAGATCGTATACATGTAGGTTGCAAACGGATCACCCTGTGCTGTATCCTGATCGATCGGATGATCTGCACAGAAGGTTGTCACCCAGTTACCTTCATATTTTGTTGCAAGACCCTCAGCCACCATCTCATCATAAGTACGGAAGGTTCCGTCTTCTTTCTTCATGGCTGCCACAAGGTTTTCTGCTGCCAGACGACATGCATTACCTGACATAACCTGTGAACGTGATCCACCTGCAGGACCTGCATTAGGACATGTCTTGGTATCATTCATAACAAGTTTGATCTGTTCCGGTCTGATTCCTGCCTGACGAAGTGTTTCATGTGATGATACAAGAACCCCCATATCAGCGCCCTGTCCGTGATCTTCCCATGCAGCATACATTGTAACTGTTCCATCCGGATTCAGCTCTGCAAATGCGTTTGATGTATCAACACCATCAAGACCACAGCCATATACACCGAGAGATACACCGATACCATATTTGATCTTGCCATCAGAAGCTGCATTCTTTTCAGCCACACGTTTCTTAGCTGCTTCATACAGTGGACGAGCTGTCTTGAACAGTTCTTCTTCACAGTATACTTCAGGCGGATAACCTGTAGGGATCGTACTGCCTTCTGATTCTTTGTAACAGTTCATTTCACGGATATCGAAGGGGTCGATTCCCATCTTTGCAGCCAGAACATCTATCGCAATCTCAGATCCCATATAAGACTGAGGAGATCCGTAAGCACGGAATGCTGAACCCCATGCATGGTTTGTAAACACTGTTGTAGATTTGTTACGGATAGAATTGATTCCATAGCCTGCACCTGTAAACTGGGAAAGTCTCATTGTAAGCAGATCACCGAATTCTGAGTATGGACCATGATCCACATAGTTATTGCCCCAGAGTGCAAGAAGCTTACCATTTTCATCTGCTGCAAGCTTGATATTCATAAATGCAGGGGATCTCTTTCCTGTATAAGTAATATTCTGGAACTGATTAAATACCAGAGACACAGGACGTTCAAGGATCTTAACAGCAGCGCCGATCAGAGCCTCATTTGTAGGAGAGAACTTGTAACCAAAGGTTCCTCCTGCATGGTTTTGAACAATTCGTAAGTTCTCCATTGGCACACCGATACCATCAGCGATCATAGGCATATGCAGATGGATACCAATGGATTTGGAATGAACAGTTATCATACCGTCTTCGTCAATGTAACCATAACCGCAGTCCGGCTCAAGATGAAGATGAGGCTGACGTGAACAGTAAGATTCGATCTCAACCTGCTGTGAATCCGGAATGCTGTCCCAGTCAAAATCAGGACCCTTGATACAGTTTGTCTCAAAGAATGCGTTCGGAATACCGGGATGAATCTCTGCCGCATCCGGTGCGATGGCATCCATTGCATTCATATATGCAGGAAGCTCTTCGATCTCAACTTTAACTGCTTCTGCTGCTGCCCTTGCATGCTCTTCTGTATCAGCAGCTACGATGGCAATCGCATCACCAAACTGGAAGATTTTTTCATCGCAAAGTACAGGACGTTCGAAACCGTCTGTCTTGTTGTGTTTTGGAAGCATTACAAGACCATTGATCTTATTGGTTCCGCCTGCTGCCTTAATATCTTTTGCTGTGATAACACGAACAACACCAGGCATACTCTCTGCTTCTGCTGTGTCAATATTGAGAATATTTGCATGAGAAACCTTTGCCTGTGTAAGAGCAAGGCGAAGTGTTCCTGATGGCATCTTTAATGCATCATCTGCACCAAAATCCCAGGTACCTGTTACCTTCTGTGCTGCTGACGGACGGATATAATTTGTTCCAACAATAGAATCACCTGTCTGTTTGAACACAAGGTCTTCCTTTGTCATCTCGCCGCGCATAACTGCTGCTGCAGCCATAGTAGCATCGATCAGCGGCTTATAGCCTGTACAACGGCAGAGATTACGCTGTTTGTTAAACCAGTCTCTTACCTCCTCACGGGTAGGACTTGGATTATTGTCCAGAAGCACTTTTGCTGAAATAATAAATCCCGGTGAACAGAAACCGCACTGTGCGCATCCATATGCCATCCATGCAACCTGGATTGGATGCATATCAGAAAGTGTTCCCACACCTTCAATGGTTGTGATCTCTGCATGATCGGGAACACGGCTCATCTTGTAGATACAGGATCTTGTGACTTTTCCGTTCATAATAACATTACAGGCTCCACAGTGACCTTCACCGCAGCCAATCTTACATCCTGTAAGAAGAAGGTGATCACGGAGCACCTGCGCCAGTGTCTCATCCTTATCAAGAATAAGTATTCTCTCAACACCATTAATCTTCAATGTCTTTTTAATCATGTCCCATTCCTCCTTTTAAAAAAATTCATTTCAATCTTACTGATCTTCAGGCTTATGTGTTCCGCACGAATCATGGTCAGCTCCCCTGCCTGTCAGATCTTTCAGTCTCTCTATTCCTCTGGCGGAATAGAAAACAATGGAAGAGCTGCTCCCGTCCAGATTCTCATCGCTGAGCTTTAAAACATTTGCATTCTCATAATAATCGATGGGAAGCGTCCGGCTATATACAACCCCTGTACGCTCATCTTTTACCTGTACAGTAACTTCTTTTGCGGTAATCTCAAAAATCTTATCCATAAAAAAGTTCTCCTGTCCACGTTATTTTATATATCCATACTACCATAATTTTGCACAATTATACAAATTACAAATAATTAATAGTTGGCTATTTTATATATTGCAGACAATTTTATTTTGTTTTATTTAAAATTTTAACTATTTTTATTCTTTTATATGTTATAATAATATCAAATTTGTATAATATCATTGAAAGAAGGAGGTATCTAAATGCAGACAGGCGCCCTCATCGTGGCTGCGGGGAAATCATCACGAATGGTAGACTTTAAACCCATGCTTCAGCTTGGCTCCATTTCCATCGCACAGCGCGTGATCAATAATTTCCGGCAGGCCGGAATCTCCAAAGTAGTAGTGGTAACCGGATATCATGCAGATGTTCTGGAATGCCACCTGGCTTCCAATAATGTAGTCTTTCTTCGAAATGAGAACTATGCAAACACTCATATGTTTGATTCTGTCCGAATCGGACTTGAGTATCTGAAAGACAAAGTGGATACGGTGCTCTTTACACCTGTTGATGTTCCGCTGTTCACAGCCCAGACAGTCACTCAAATGCTCTCTCTGGGGCGTCCCCTTGTAACTCCGGTCTGTAATGGCAATCCCGGTCATCCCATTCTGATCCGTTCCACACTGATTGATTCCATCCTAAGTGATGACGGAAAATCAGGACTTAAAGGTGCTGTGGATAACTGCGGGGAACCCATGTATTATCTTAATGTAAAGGATCCTGGTATTATTCATGATGCTGATACACCAGAGGATTATGCTGAACTTCTCCGCATACACAACCAGAGTCTGATCCGTTCTGAAATCCATATTCAGCTAGCCCGGGAAAAAGTTTTTTTTGATGAAAAACTCTATTCGCTGCTTACACTGATCCATGAAACAGGATCTGTCCGCGATGCCTGTGAGCGCATGCACATTTCCTATTCTACCAGCTGAACCTGATCCATACCCTGGAATCACAGCTTCATGAACCTCTGATCATCAGAAGCCAGGGCGGTACAAGGGGAAGCCATAGCGAACTGACACCATACGGCGAAGAATTTCTGAAACGATATGCCCGTTTTTCAGAAGAAACACGTTCCTGTTCAAAAAAAATATTTGAAGAATGTTTCGGAGGGTTTTTAAATGCGTAACCTTTATCTGGTCCGGCATGGAAAACCACAGTATCCGGATGAACATTCTTACTGTGTAGGACAGACAGATTTCTCTCTATCCATGCTTGGACATCTGCAGGCAGTCCTTCTTAATGAAGAATTGTCCGATAAAATATCAGGGGTATACTGCAGTCCTTTGTTAAGAACTGTTGAGACAGCAGGCCATATGCACCTGAGCTTCCACATATCATTGTTTCTGATCTGTCAGAACGAAATCTGGGAGAATGGGATGGCCTTTCTTTTGATGAAATACGCCAGAGATGGCCGGACATTTATAAAGCGCGTGGGAATAACCCTGATCATCCGATCCCGGGAGCAGAAACTCCTGCTGCATCTGGTTTTCGCTTTTCGCAGGCAGTTCATAAGATTCTTTGCGCTTCTGAAGGTGATATTGCAGTGGTAACTCATACAGATGTAATCTCTTCTTATTTACATGCATTACATTCTGATATGTACAGCAGGCAGCAGTTTCGTCTGCCCTGCGGCTCTTACTATCATCTGGAAGTGAATGAAAAAAATAATATTTCTTTCTCTGATCCCAGTTATATACTGCCTCATCCTGAATTAAATGACGGACTATGTCTCAGGCTTCGCAATGCTGTTTCTCTGCCCCGTCATGTACAAGCTCACAGTGATGCTGTTACTGAACTTGCCTGTTGTTTATGCAATATGCTGGAATCCAATGGTTATATCTTTGACCAGAAGCTTGTTCGCTCCGGTGCACTTCTGCATGATATTGCCAGACTTCAGAGGCATCACGCGAAAACAGGCGGTGAACTTTTCTTACAGTTAGGTTATCCTGAGATCAGCCAGATCATTTCACAGCACCATGGTCTGTTGGAAGCCACGCTGGATGAAGCAGCTATTGTATTTCTGGCTGATAAACTGATTCAGGAAACACAGCGTGTAACCATAGAAAAAAGATTTGCCGACAGCATGAGTAAATGCAAAAGTCCGGAAGCTCGCAAAGCTCATGAGCAGCAGTTAGAACAAGCCCGCAAACTGCAGGACATTATACAATCACTCTGCCATATCACGCTTTAGTTCAGGCGGGCAGACGTACACAACTGGAGCAGAAAAATCACTTAATTTAGTTAGGAGGTATTTTATTATATGAGAACATTATTTCAGACAATAAAACAACAATTCCTGGAGGGAAACGATCTTGTACTTGTTTCCGTTACAGCATCCTCAGGGTCTACACCAAGAGGTGCCGGTTCCCGCATGCTGGTCGGAAAAAACGGCAGAATTTCCGGAACCATCGGAGGTGGAGCTGTAGAATATCGTGCTGAATGTATGGCATTGGATATTCTTGAAAAAAAGGAATCCTGCGAGCATGAATTCCGGCTGAATCATAAAGATGTTGAAAATATTGGTATGATCTGTGGTGGTGATGTTACGGCCTTTTTCCAGTATCTTGATCATAACGATCCGATTATTATGGAAATCACGGAAACTGCTGAAAAATTCTATGAAGAGCGAAAAGATTTCTGGCTGATTTGCGATCTTCTCACCACCTCCGGTGTGAGCCTTTACAGTCCTGCATGCGGTCTCATCGGAACTGCCAATGTTCCTTCTTCTGTATTATCTTCTTTGTCTCTAAAGCCACACCGATATCACAGTGAAGATTATGATCTGTTTTCTGAACAGATTGGAACCTCAGGAACTGTCTATGTATTCGGCGGCGGACATGTCTCACAAAAGCTTGTCCCAATCCTTGCAAGCGTTGATTTTCGCTGTGTTGTCCTGGATGACCGGCCGGAATTTACAAATCCTGCTCTTTTCCCAGGAGCAGTTGAAACAATACTTTGTGATTTCAACCATCTGGACCAGTATGTTTCTATTACAGCTGCTGATTATTGCTGCGTCATGACACGTGGACATTCCTATGATACCATTGTACAGGCACAGCTTCTCGCTACACCTGCATGTTATATAGCGTCATTGGAAGCCGTGCAAAAAAAGCTGCTGTATTTCGCCGTCTGATTGAAGAATACAACATTAATGAACAAGATTTAAACCGTATCATCTCACCTATAGGACTGGAGATCAAAGCAGAAACACCGGCTGAAATCGCCATCTCCATCACAGGACAGATGATCCAGGTTCGCGCTGACAGAAAGGATACATCAAAATGATGGCAAAATCAGTATATAAAACTGTAATATTTGGTGCCGGACAAATTGGACAAATGACCGCAAGACTTCTCAGCAGTCCCTGTCAGCTCCTGTGCTTTGCTGATAATGACCCCCATAAACACGGATCATATATTGGAAATATTCCAGTCTGTTCTCCGGATACTGCAGCAGCACTTCTCCCGGATCTGGTCATCCTGGGAGTTCTGGATGAAGAACGGCGCAATTCTATGATAAAGCAGATGGAAAACTTAGGTTATCACGGACCTTTTCGTGATCCCTCCGTCCTTCGCATGTTTGACGCACGGGTTGCTGTTATGCGTCTTTTATCTGAGCAGATCTATCAATTGGATATTCCGGGAAATGTTGCAGAACTAGGTGTTTTTCGAGGTGAATTTTCTTCCCTGATCAGTGCAGCCTTTCCAGACCGAAAAATCCATCTTTTTGATACTTTTGAGGGATTTTCAGAAAAGGATATCACAATAGAAGCCTCCGGTAATCTGTCCCGTGCCAAAACAGGTGATTTTTCTTCTACTGATATTGACTCTGTTCTTCATGTTATGCCTAATCCTACACGTACTGTGATCCACAAAGGATGGTTTCCGGATACCTTTTCCGATGTCACAGATGAAACTTTTTGTTTTGTATCTCTGGACGCAGATCTCTATGCTCCAACTGCAGCCGCACTTCCTCTGTTCTATGAACGCCTGGCCACCGGAGGAGTTCTCCTGATCCACGATGTGTACAGTACACAGTTTTCCGGATGTCGAAAAGCGGTCGGGGAATTCTGTCTGAAAAACCATCTGTTTGCAGATCCTGTATGCGATCTGCATGGAAGCGCAATGATCCGAAAATTATAAAAGGAAACGCCGGAACCGGTATTTACCGGAACCAGCGTTTCTTTTTCATTTATTTATTGTATAGCCCTTTTCCACGTCCATGCCTAACCTTTATAAAATTCCTTTCAGAACATTTTCCAACGCTTCTCATGGAAGTAATTTCAGGACTGGCCAATCAAAAAAATAACCGCTAGAAGCCTTGATTTCTAGCGGTTCTACGTGCGTTAGAGGTTGCTGCGTGCCAGTGGCACGCGTTTAGCAACGACCGGAGCGAAGCGTAGATCGAACCCGTTCGAGTCCGACCCGTACTCGAATAAAAATAAGACAGTGCATTTGCACTGTCTTATTTTTTATTAGCGTGCGTTAGAGGATTCGAACCCCCGGCCTTTTGGTCCGTAGCCAAACGCTCTATCCAGCTGAGCTAAACGCACATCCTTGTGAAGTTCTTATCTCGTGTCCCTCACAACAATGAGTATTCTACTCTATACTGGAGCATTTGTCAACACTTTTTTTGAATTTTTTATTTTTTTCTTTTGATTCGCAAAATTATAACAATTTACAACTATTCTGTAATGATATCAGTACACAGGTACACCAAAATACCATCGCAGTCCTGTTTTCATTAATTCCGCCGCAAAGCCTCGATCGGGCTCAGTTTTGCTGCTTTCTTCGCAGGATAAATTCCAAAGAATACTCCTACTGCACAGGAAAACAAAGTCGCCGCCATAATTGTACTCAGGCTGATTCCCGGAGTGATGGACATTCCCATACTGCTGCTTATGATTGAACAGATCACATATCCGCCAATCACACCCAGAACAATTCCTATCACCCCTCCAATCACCGTCAGAATTGCCGCCTCTGCCAGAAACTGCATCATAATAGAAGAGGTTTTCGCTCCCAGTGACTTACGGATACCAATCTCTCTGGTACGTTCTGTTACGGAAACCAGCATAATATTCATAACGCCGATACCGCCAACCAGAAGGGAAATTCCCGCCACAAAGGAGATAAAAGCAGTCACCATATCCAGCATCTGATTCATAGAGCTCATAATATCCTGAAAGCTCTGTACCTGAAAGTAATCTTTTCCTGCACACTGATGTCTTTTTTCCATCAGTTTTACCACTTTGTCAGCAACATCCTGACTGTTTAAGCTCTTATCTGCCTGCATTGTTACTGAGAAAAAGTAATCGGATACACCGGTGAATTCATTCATTGTAGTATAGGGAACATTAATAGTCACCGGCATTCCCTCATAAGTATAACTGACAAAGGTTCCATTTTCTTTCTGGGTTGTCACCCCGCAGATACGAAGACTTTTGGTCAGTCCATAACAATTGACATCTACAGTCATTCCAACCACATCATCTGTGCCAAAGAGTCTTTTTGCATCTGCATCGGAAAGCACACAGACATTTTTTGCTTCCTGAACTTCATTTTCTCCGAAATATACTCCATGCTTCATGGTGGCATTATTTAACAGCTTTGCATCCGGTCCCTCACCCGTCAGCATAAGAGAAAAATTTCCCTTACCTGTGGTAGTTTCTCCACTGAATGAATCCGAAACATTTACTCCTTCTATACCGTCTACCGCCCGGATTGCTTCCACATCATCCGCAGTGATCCACTCCTCATCTGTCTGTGCCTCATCGCTGACACTGATGGCAATCTGCCCGCCGCCGATATCATCAATTTCACTGTTCATCTGGTTCTTGGTTCCTTCACCCACAGATACAATGGCAATTACAGAAGCAATGCCAATGATAATGCCAAGCATAGTCAGAAAAGAACGTCCCTTATTTGCCATAATGTTATGGACTGCCATCTTGATATATTCATACAGATTACTCATCGGCATCCTCTCCTGTCTGTTCAGGAACTGCCTGTACTTCCATTCCCTCTGTGTAATCACCCAGATCTGCGATTACTTCTTCTCCTTCTTTGATTCCGTCCGTAATTTCCACATAATCCTCTGAGCTGATTCCTGTGGTAATATTTCTCTTTGTCACCAGTCCATCTTCTATCACATAGCAGAAGGAGCCTTCTTTTCCGATATTGACCACTTCCACAGGAAGAGTCACCACATTTTTCGCAGAAGCCGCATAAATCTTAACCTTTGCATCTACTCCCAGGAAAATATCTTCATCCGGATTATCAATGCTTACTGTTGCTGAAATGACCGGCGTTCCTTTTTCATTCTGCACCGCAATATGACTCATTTTTGTTACAGTACCCTGATAAGTATTATCCCCCAAGGTAATCTCAACAGACTGCCCCTCTTTCACTGTATTATAATCATATTTAGAGAGAGTCACATCCACACTTGCCTTGTCTGTATTCTCAATAGTAAACAGTTCCATACCCTGAGTAACTGCTGCTCCCTGCTTAATATCTGCCTTGGATATGATTCCGTTAAATTCCGCGGTGATTCCTTTCTTTCCTCCTTCACCAGCTCCTCGGCTGATTTTGCGTCCAGTTCGGAAAGATTATCTGTTACTTTCAGTTTCTCTTTTTCTTCTTTTGTCAGGCTTGTGGAATCTGCCTCTGCGATAGCTTTCTCAGAAGCCAGATCTGACTGAAGCTCTGCAAGTTCATCGCTTGCTGTCTCAAGTGCACTTTCCAGAGCAGAAGTATCCGCAGTTACTGTCCCGCCATCACTTCCACTGTAATCATATCCGTAGGAGGAAGAATCTTCCCCATCGCTGTCATCTGCATCTGAACCGTCTGAAATTCCCCATGAGTAATCTGCACTGCTTTCTGTGAAATCAGAAAGTACCGGCATTTTCGGTGTCTGCTGCTTAAGATCATTATAAGTCTGCTGTGCCTGCTGCATTGCGAGCTGTGCCTGTGTTCTTGCAGCCTCCGCATTATCCAGAGCCTGTGTATTCTCATCTGAAGGGTCTGCCTGCCATGTTGCAAATGCCATCTGATATGTGGTGTCTGCCTGATTATAATCGCTTTGTGCCTGATTATACTGTGCATTCAGATCTGAGAGCTGCTGCTGGTACTGCGGAAGAGTCTCCGTCTTGTATGTATAAAGTGCGGCCTGATATTTACTCTGGATTTCCTCCTGTTTCTTTGCCTCTGCCTGGGCTTTTGCCTGAGCTTCCTGCTGCTGTGCTGAGCCTGAGCTGCTGCCTGTGCGGATGCCTGAGCTGCCGCTTCACGCTGTGCCGCTGCTGCTGCCGCTGAAATCTGTGATTTCAGAGACGAGACATAAGCTTTTTTATCCTTTATTTTCTTCTCAAGCTCCTGAACATTCTTTTTGGCATCCTTCTGCTTCTTCTCTGCTTTGTAAGATTTATTTCTTGTATCCTTTGTATCATACTTTGTTGATTTCAGATTCAGTTCTGCTTTCCGATTATCTTTCTCCAGATCCTCTGTATTAAACTCGATCAGTTTTGTTCCCTTTTTCACCACATCTCCCTGGGCAAAAGAAACCGTTTTCAGCTCTGCATTTACAGGAGAATAATAGGTCTTCTCCTCTTCACTTCCCACTGTTCCTGTAGCATCTACAATTTCCTCAACATCACCCTTCTCTGCAATTACCACCTGAACCTGCGGGATCTGATTTTCTGTGGAATTCCTCTGACCTGCTACTGTAACTCCGCCGGCAACAACGAGAACAGCAGCTGCTCCAATAATAATTTTCTTTTTACTTTTCTTTTTTTTCATAATATTTGTCTCCTTGTAACCGGGTTTATGCATCCAGCTGATTTTTTATATATTCTTCTTTCCCATAGTTTTTATTGATAAAATCTGACTCTATCTTTCCATCCATAATTCTGACTACACGCCTTGCCTGAGCAGCAATCCCATTATCATGTGTGATCAATATGACCGTTTTTCCCTGCTCGTGCATACTTTTAAGAATCTGAAGAATCTCCTTACTGGATGCAGAATCCAGATTTCCTGTAGGTTCATCTGCCAGGATCACCGGTGGCTGGGCCGCGATTGCTCTTGCAATAGCCACCCTCTGCTGCTGTCCTCCTGACATTTCATTTGGTCTGTGATCCATACGTTTCTCAAGCCCTACCATGGTCAGTGACTCTACTGCCAGCTTATGTCTCGTTTTTCTGTCTACCCCTCTGTAAACCAGCGGTAGTTCCACATTTTCAATTGCAGTCAGATTTGAGATCAGATTAAATCCCTGAAAAATAAATCCGATCTCCCGGTTTCTGACTTCTGAGAGTTCATTGTCTTCCATTGTGGACACATCAGTTCCATTCAGAAAATATTCGCCGGATGTAGGCACATCCAGACAACCCAGCATATTCATAAATGTAGACTTTCCTGAACCTGACTGTCCGATAATAGCAACAAACTCACCCTTATTAATTTCCAGATTAATATGATCCAGCGCCCGTACTTCATTCTCGCCGGGATTATATATTTTACACAAATCTTTTACTCTGATCAGCGCTTCCTCCATCTTTCCCTCCCGTCTATTAAATATCCTGCTCCAATCCAGATCTTACAGAATCGCAACCTGTCTTTCGTAAGATATCAGAAATACCTTTTACAATCATAACCTCACTTATATGTTAAAAGGGCAGCGCTTCAGTTTTCCAAAAGCTCTGCCCTTATCTGCGGAATCTGCAAGTCTCTGTTATCAGAAACGATACAGCTTCCACGATTTCTTCATATTTTTATTCCGCATCTGCCTGACTTTTTATGCTTCCAGCAGAAATGCCTTATATGCTTTCTTAGCTTCGTAAATATCTGCCTTACTTGTCACTTCCCATGGTGCATGCATACTGAGCACTGCCACACCGCTGTCAATGACTTCCATTCCATAAAGTGCTGCGATATAAGCGATTGTTCCGCCTCCGCCTACATCAACTTTACCAAGCTCAGCTGTCTGGAACGCAACTTCATGGCTGTCAAAAATATTTCTGACTCTTGCCACATATTCTGCATTTGCATCATTCGAGCCGGATTTACCTCTTGCTCCGGTAAATTTATTTAATACGATACCTCTTCCAAGATAAGCTGCATTCTTTTTCTCAAATGCCTCCCCATAAGCCGGATCATAGCCTGCACTTACATCAGAGGAAAGCATACTGGAATTCTTCAGAGTTCTTCTCAATCTCAGATCACTGTAGCATCCCATTGCATCCAGAAGTTCAGCCACTGCGTTCTCAAAGAAACGTGACTGCATACCGGTTGCACCTACGCTTCCAATCTCTTCTTTATCAGTAAACAGACAGCAGGAAGTGTGTTTCGGGGTGTCCATCCCAAGCATTGCAAGCAGAGAAGTATATGCGCACACTCTGTCATCCTGTCCATAAGCAGCGATCATACTTCTGTCCAGACCACACTCTCTTGCCTTTCCTGCCGGTACGATCTCCAGCTCTGCAGAAAGAAAATCTTCCTCTTCCATATCATACTTCTCTTTAAGGATATTCAGTACATTCTGTTTTACTGCCTCTTTCTTCTTATCATCTTCCAGGTCTTTCAGTGGTCTGCTGCCGATCAGGATGTCCAGATTCTCTCCCTCGATCACTTCTGCCGCTTTTTTCTGCATCTGCTTTCCTGCAAGATGGATCAGAAGGTCTGTGATATATACGATCGGATCATCCTCATCCTCACCGATATTTACTTCTGCTGTACTTCCGTCTTTCTTTACCACTACGCCATGAATTGCCAGGGGAAGAGTCACCCACTGGTATTTCTTAACACCGCCATAATAATGGGTATCCAGATATGCAAGATCCGTATCCTCATATAATGGATTCTGTTTGACATCAAGACGTGGAGAATCAATGTGTGCTCCCAGAATATTCATTCCCTCAGAAATATCATCCTGTCCGATATGAAACAGTGCAATGATCTTCTTCATTCCGACTGTATAAACTTTATCTCCTGCTTTCAGTTTCTCACCCTTCGCAGTCTTCTCTTCCAGAGATTCATAACCTGCTGCCCGTGCTTCTCTGATGATCTGCGTCACACATTCACGCTCTGTTTTTCCCACATTAAGAAAATTGCGATACGCTTTTGCAACCTGCTCCAGTTCTTTTTCTTCTGCTTCTGTATAAGAAAGCCATGCATTTCTACGTTCCATTTACTGTTCCGCCTTTCTTTATGACTGTCATTCATAGTATTGCTTTGATAACGGTAACTATTCATCAGTTCGCTATTATGTAATGATATTGAACAATTACCTGTTTTTCATTATAAAACATCCTCTGAAAATTTTCCATATGATTAATATTTATTTGTCAGTGGACATTATGATTCATTTCCGCTATAGTTGATGGCAGGTTAATGTTTCTCCTCTCAAATTCATTATTTGCGAGGATTATTATAAAAATATCTGCAATACCAGGAGGTTCTGTCATGAAAAATTCAGAGGAACTGCGTCAGCAGCTTCGTTCCATAAACCGCAAAAGTTATCCGGCATATAAAGGCTGAAAGGTCTGTATCATTTTGGAAATTATATTCTGTCCATCGACCATGTGCAGGGAGATCCTTTTGCTTCTCCCTCTCATGTCAGCATTCAGATTTCACACAGAGATACCGGATTTCCCGTCGAATATTATAAAGATACACTTACCGGGACTACTCTTTGCGACTATCTTACACGTCAGTTTGAAAAACAGGTCAGTCAGTACAGCTTTCGTGCAAAAGGCTCCGGCAAAAGCGGCCTGCTCACTGCCAGTCATTGTGGTCAGGAGATTCTTTCCCGGACAGCCTGTGAAATAACAGAAAAAGGCATAACCGCCCGCTTTTTTGTGGGCTTCCCTGCTAATGGCCGCACGATCAATGCCACTGAACTGGAGAAAATCCTTTTTGATTTTCTGCCTGTATGCATTCAAAAATCCTTTTTCTACTCCAGCCTTAATGCAAAGGAATTACAGAATTATATAGAGCTTGCAGAGGATCAGGAATTTATCCGTCAGACGCTGCCCGCAAAAAATCTCTGCGCATTCATAGCCGATGGCTCCATCCTCCCAAGAGAAAGCGGTATTTCCTCCCGCCCTATGAAAGCTTCCATTCCCTTTACTTCTCCGGACAGTCTGCGCATTTCCATAAATCTTCCCCATAAAGGAAAAATCACAGGCATGGGGATTCCAAAGGGAATCACTCTGATCGTAGGCGGTGGATATCATGGCAAATCCACGCTTCTGAATGCACTTGAACTTGGTGTATACAATCATATCCCCGGAGATGGACGTGAATACGTGATCACAGATGCAACTGCTGTCAAACTGCGTTCAGAAGATGGCCGTTTTATCAAGGATGTGGATATTTCCATGTTTATAAATGATCTTCCAAACAAGAAAGATACCCGCTGTTTCTCTACACTGGATGCCAGTGGAAGCACTTCCCAGGCAGCCGGTATCGTAGAAAGCATGGAAGCCGGAAGCCACCTTTTTCTTCTTGACGAAGACACCTCCGCAACTAACTTCATGGTTCGTGATGCTTTCATGCAACAGGTTATCCAGCGTGAGAAAGAGCCGATCACTCCGTTTCTGGAACGTGCAGAAGATCTTTATAAAAAAGCAGGGATTTCTACAATTCTTGTTGCCGGTAGTTCCGGGGCATTCTTTCATATTGCAGATACAATTATCCAGATGGACAATTACGTTCCAAAAGATATTACAGCTTCTGTCAAAAAATTATGCAGCCAATATCCTCTGCCTGCTGTTTCAGTTACTGATTTTCAGCTTCCGCACAGCCATCGCATTATGAGCAGACCTGCCGAATCTTCTAAGCGCCTCATACATAACAGTCGTGGAAATCATTCCGATTCCGGTGCCGCAAAACCTGAGCGCCTGAAAACCAGAATCTCCGGAACAGATGGCTTCTCTCTCGGCAGACAGGAGATTGATCTCCGCTATACAGAACAGCTTATTGACGCAGAACAGACCGCTGCCTTAGGTCTCCTGCTGAAATATGCAGTTGAACATCTGGCAGACGGCAGACGTACCCTGCCTGAGATTGTGCAGTTTCTTTGGAAAAATCTCTCTTTACATGGTCTGTCCTTCTTTACGGAGAATCAAAAAATTTCCTGTGGTTACGCTACTCCCCGTATTCAGGAAATTTATGCCTGTCTTAATCGTTACAGAGGTTTATAAGAAAGAATCCTGCTTCAGTGACATAATAAAATCACCGCTTCTCCGTCGATCTTGTCGCTAAGCGGTGATTCACGTTCATTTTACACTTTTTAGGGAAAGGAAAGATTTTCTCTTAAGGTACGTCATTTCCTTAAGATGTAAATATATAACCTATAAATGTGAGAGAAATTTGTCTAAATTTCTAATATAATTATAAAATTTATAAAAAAACTGCAAAAATTTGTTACTGTTCACTCCGTTCTCAGCAACACAAAAATTTTACACTTTTAGAAATTTTGTAGGAATCAGTTGCATCTCCCTTTCAATCCGTTATAATATTAGATGTATGTAACTATTTAATAATCAAAGAAATCTCTGCGGAACAGTTATCTGATATAGAGCTGCATAACACAACAAAGGTTAGTACACCGTTTTCGAAATAACTATACCACTCACTTGTCTGCGAATCCGATTGGTATAGTTATTTACGAAACGATGTACCTGGAAAGAGGAAAATAAATGTTTAGAAAAATAGATAAAACCAGTACATTCAACGATGTTCTGAAACAAATTATCGAAAATATCCAAAACGGAGAATTACAACCCGGCGACGCACTTCCTGCTGAACGTATTCTGGCAGAAGAATTCGGAATCTCCAGACCAGCATTACGAGAAGTCCTGAAGGCTCTTTCCCTGCTCGGGATTACTGTCAGCGTACATGGCGGTGCCAATTATATTGCAACTGATCTTCACAGCTGTCTTACTGAACCTCTGTCTATCATATTTCAAATGTACAACAGCAAAATTCAGGATGCATTGCAGCTTCGAGGCGCACTGGAAAGCAAAGCTGCTTTTCTCGCTGCCCAAAACTGTACACCGCTGGATGCTGCTGAACTCCAGCTTATCATTGCCAGACTGGACAGCACTCAGGATGAAAAAATCCGCGGTGATCTGGATCGTGATCTGCATCTGAAAATTGCTCAGATTTCTGACAATCCATTAATACTGAGTGTCTTAAATGCCTCTGCACAGATTACCGAAAATATGATCGTTGGAATACGTTCCTATCTTATGCAGAAAAATAACGATGCACCGGAGATTGATTCCCAGCACACTCGGCTTGTTCAGGCAATAACCAATAATGATGCACCTCTTGCAGAAAAAGTTATGAACGAACATATGCATACTATAGAATATCTCCTGAATGAAATTACGTCTGACAACCTCACAATTTCTGATAACGTTCAACAACCATAAATTACCCTGATCATGTTATCAAAAATTATATGTCAGACCCACTTATCAAACCTATGGCAATCCTCTAAAATCATACTTTATCTGGAGAATTGCCATATCTGCTTTACAATCATTCTGTTTCTTCACTGAAAATCTCGCACATCAGCCTTGCCCCTGTTTTAAATCCCATGGCAAAAACTTTCTTCCAGCTCTTGTGGATATATTTCCATATGTTTATTCATCAGTTCATCCAGTTCTTCAGCAAGCTCATCTGTCAGTTGAACTCTCAATTTCTGATAGCACTGGTATGCCTTCTCTTTTTTCTCTTTACATAAATCATCATGCATTACTGACATTTCATTTTTTTCTCTATTGTCATTATCCATATACATACCATACAATTTCCGAATCACATTTTCCATATATTTACCCAGTCTCTCTGAAAATATTTATTTACTGCATTCTAGAGCGTGTCTGAAAAAGGCTTTCTGCAAGATGTGCGTCACAATTTGTGGGATATTTTGCCCGGATGAGGCGCCGTAGCGGGCTACGGCAACTGAATTCGGGTGAAATATCCCGCAAAGTGGGGCGTGCAGATTGCGGGAATGATTTTTCAGACACACTCTAATGTTACAAGTATTCCCCACATATTCATAACTCACTCATACTATCGCATCAAATTAATTCTTACAACAGTCTCGCAGGATAACCTTTCTATTTCAAAGCGGAGAAAAGTAATACTAATATGTATTATAAATTTGTGTTATATCAATGTCAATCCTGTGTAACTATACTTTATATCATAACAGTGATTACGGAGATCAAAATTATAGCAATCCTCGTAAATAATGCATTTAAGACAGTTCAGCAGAGTGCGAAAGACAAGGAAGATATCTGCAGGCGTGCTGACGCACGGCAAAGATATCTGACGCAGGATTTCACACTCTGATGGGCTGGCTTAAGATGCATTATTTCAGAGGATTGCTATAGAATAAGCAATATCAATTATGATAACCATTCACTAATAAATGTTTATACAGGAGGGATAATCATGCCAAACGACTTTATTGTCCGGCCAAAATGTACAGATAAAAAAGAAGACAAATCAATCACCATGACCATTCGCCTTGAACGTGAACTGCAGGAACAATATGATGACTTGTCTGCCAAAAGCGGACGCTCAAGAAATGAATTAATGTGCATGGCACTCCGCTATGCTCTTGATAATCTGAAATTTATCGAATAAATTATATGTATATGCGGAAAAAAGTCCCTGAAAATATCTGAATAAATGAATGATTATTTAAGTATTGTATGAAATAATGTTATAATTGACGAACTAATACTCATAGATATACAATTACTTCAATAACAGCAATAAATTATCTGACATTATTTACCATATTACTTTATACAGGGAGGTTTTTTTATGCATTCATTATCAGATTCTACTCAGGGATACACTTACACCATTAAATGGATGTTCGGACTGCCGGAAGTTATGAAATCCATGCACGATATGAATATTCATGAAGGTAGCACGATTCGTGTTCTCCGCAAATTCCACGATTCTCTTATAATTTCTTCTGCAAACCGAAAGATTGTTCTTGGAAATGAAGTTGCAGACAGAATACAGGTATAGTGCTTTATATTTAAATGTGGCGAAATTTACAAGACAAAGGCCGGATAAATGCTGTAACATTCAGCATTTATCGGCTTATTCTTATCTTTGTTCTATCAGTCGTCAGTTTTCCGTCTTAATAATTGTTCTCTGAATTATAAGAAGAAAGAGACGCAGATAAGGTATACAACTGTAAACATTGTGGTGAACCTCACATGACTAAAGTCACATGCTTCCAGACGCTTTAGGCGTCAGACTGAATATCGGCGGATACGCCTGTAACTTAGGTCTGCACAATTATGCGCTTTTTCCATGCCGGATACGGCAGGTTTCCACATTACAGGTAGTCCGCTGTATATCTGCCTGTATCTATGCTGCTTTTAAGAGTTCCATTTCTGAATGGAGTTTCCTCAGATCTGCATAGACACATGAAGTTCTACGCTTTACAGGAGGGACTTTTGCCTCCAGCAAAGACCTTTCCGTTGCCGGAAGGGGTTTTAAAAGTTCCCTTATAAAATATCTAGCTCCTATATTATAGGATGCTGACAGGTCACAATTATATCGTTTTCCTGTCTGAAAAGTACAGAGGCTGTGATTTTCCCGGTCACGTGTTACCGCCCCGGAACCATCATAAGCCAGTCTGCTGGTATTCCATGCACAGATCCGGGATATCCGCATCTCTTTTCTGTGTGCCTGATGTTCACAGCGTCTTTGGATATCCCGCTTTCTCCACAGGTGCAGTTTCTGTTTTTTCTTTCCCGATATCTTCCCCTGCATCTCCAGATATTCGAACACGATCACATCTGCATGGTTTTCTTCCGCATATCTTATAATCGCACCTGCAGTCTTTTTACCCAGTTCTGTGTTCAGACGTTTCGTATATGCCCATCTTCCCTGTGTCTGCGCAGAGCCATGTTCCCTCTGGAATCTGCGGATCCGTCCCAGTGTGCGGTACATCCGGTCTTTTTCACTGGATGATCTATGAATCTTCTTCCCAGGACAGTTCCGTCTGAGCGCATGATGGTACAGACCGCATCAGTATTGATCCCCAGATCCACACTGCAGATGATCTGTTCTTTTACCGGTGTTTTCGTCAGTGTTACTTCTTCTGTACAGGAAAAACGAAGAAAATACCGGCGGTGTCTCTTTTCCAACGCAGGGGCCGATGTCTTCTTTCCTTTCCAGTTCCTGGGAAGATATTCCATATCGGTACGTTTTAAATATACACGGAACCATTTCCAGTCATGCCCGTCGTACAGTTTCAGATATGCTTCATCTTTTCCTTCTGCTCCTTCGCGGTACATCACATCCCGGTAAAAGACCGGCATGGCATGGTTCCTGCAGGTAAGTTTCGGCCTTCCGGACAGCACTCCGGTCTCTTTCCACTGCCCCAGCCGGGTCTCATACGAAGATACACTTCCAAGCGCATGCTGGATCGCGGACCTGCGGAGGTAAGACGGCATCTTCGGAAAACGAAGGTCAAAATCAAACCGGGCTGTGTTTTTCTTCGTCATGTGCACCATATGCTCTGCGGTATTAAAACGCTTTTTTGTCTCCGGAATCTTCCTCAGTTCTTCCCAGACCTGTGCGTAGATCTCTGTCAGGTAACCGACTGCCTGACGATAAATCTCCATTGTCTGACGGGCCGGGATATTCTGTTTTCGTATCTCCACACCATAGCTGGATACTGTCCGCATCTTCTTCCACCTTTCCCGCAAAAACCAAACGTTTCCGGAATGACCCCTGTATTCAGGGCTTTCTCTTTTCTTTTTCCTTCTGGCCTTCGATATAGGCAGATACCTGCTCACGGCTCCGGTCACTGACTGTAACGGCATAATAAGACGGGTTCCACAAATGTCCTCCCCACAGTTCTTTTTTCAGCTCCGGATGTAAAAGGAACATCTGACGTGCAAGATTCCCTTTCATGATCTTGATCATATCTGAAATATAAAACTGCGGCCGGCAATCCACAAGCATGTGGATATGATCCGGCATGACTTCCATTGCCAGGATCTGAAACCGATACTCTTCTGCCAGATCCTGCAGCATCTTTTTGCATTCCAGGTCGATTCCGTGTCTGTATTATACCATATGCATTTCTTTAAGTAAACATTTGTTCTGTATATTTTTTATAAAAATTGCGCGTCTAACTCATCACTGAAGTAAACTTAAATGAAAAACTAAATTCCGGTTTTGGACCAAATGCAAGAGTAAATTCCATATAGATCGAAGTTACTTTTGCACACATATTTGCCATATTGTCTTTGATAATCATTACTCCGTATAATGTACTTGCAGCTGATTGCCTGCCTGTGCAGATTGGAGATAATTATGAAAAATAAAGGCAATCAGAAACATTTAACATTTGAACAGCGTGTTGATATCGAGAAAGGTCTTACTGAGAATAAAAGCTTCACTGAAATTGGACGAATTATTGGTAAAAATCCATCTACCATATCAAAGGAAGTACGTCTCCACGCACATACAAAAGAACGTCCGGATTCAGGTTACACTCACCCGCCATGTATTCATCGCAAGAACTGTAAGGTGACATGCTTGTGTGATAAGATGTGTGGCATTCATTGTAAGCTTTGCAGAAAACCATCCTTCGCTGCACTGATATATGTCCCGCATATGAGACAGCTGAATGTGAGAAACTGAATAAACCTCCCTACGTATGTAATGGCTGTGGTAAAAAGACCCATTGTCTTATGCCCAGAAAGTTTTATTCATCCAAATATGCCCATGATGAGTACCGTAGCGTGCTAGTCGATTGCAGAGTCGGCATTAACCAGACTCCGGAAAGCATTCAATCCATGAATGATTTATTGGTTCCATTGATCAAGGAGAAGCATCAGTCCATCGGTCATATTTATGCTACTCATGCAGAAGAATTGGGTTGCTCCAGAAGAACACTTTACTCCTACATCAATGATTGTGTATTCGATGTCCGCAATGGTGACTTAAGACGTTCTGTACGTTATAAGAAACGCAAGAAACCTACACAGACCAGTGCAAAAGATCGTTCTTATCGTCAAGGTCATAACTACGAAAATTTCCAGAATTATATGAAAGATCATCCAGATATAAATGTTGTGGAAATGGACTGCGTGGAAGGAATGAAAGGCGAAAGCTGCGCCCTCTTGACCTTTACATTCCGCAACTGCAATCTTATGCTTATGTTCCTGTTGGAATATCAAGACCAGGAATGCGTGTTAGAGGTCTTTGTATGGCTTGAAACAGTGTTAGGACAGGATGCATTCAAAAAGCTTTTTCCGGTGATCCTCACGGATGGAGGTTCAGAATTCTCAGCTCGTGAAGAGATGGAGGAATTCTGTGACGGAAGTAAAAGCACGACGGTCTTTTACTGTGATCCATACAGCTTTTGGCAAAAAGGTGCCTGCGAAAAGAACCACGAGTATATCCGCTACATCCGTCCGAAAGGGAGTTCATTCGCTGATTTAAATGACGAGAAAGTCAGACTTATGATGAATCACATAAACAACG
>ENA-OQBT01000071-OQBT01000071.1-human-gut-metagenome-genome-assembly--contig:-NODE-71-length-64511-cov-5.632129_pt1 | contig 64511 bp, 68 predicted proteins | sample MGYA00242749_ERZ504557 | MGnify/ENA primary metagenome ERZ504557 (study PRJEB26092, sample SAMD00036243) | human gut metagenome | host: Homo sapiens | study: EMG produced TPA metagenomics assembly of...
TGAATTTATTGTAGTGATCGAACCAGGGCAAGAAGTGTACAGACATATAAGAATGTTAAACGTCTTGCAAAGGATCTGGGAGTTTCTCAGGTTAAGGTCGTGGCCAATAAGGTAAGGAATCCGGAGGATGAGGAATTTATCCGGAGTAGATCCCGGCAGAAGATCTGCTTGGAATGATCCACTACAATACAGAAGTTATAGATGCTGATCGTCAGGGAAAATCTCCCTACGATTTCAGTGAAACTGTAACAGCTGAAATCAGAAAAATCAAAGACAAAATTGATCAGAATTCAATTCTGTAAAAATAGGAGGTATTACAGTGACTTTATTTGATAGAGTATTCGGCGGAAACGATGCTGTATATGGTTTAACAGAGGGTGCTATTGACGGCGCGATCGCTCAGTATGGCGAAGACAAAGCTGTCAGCTTCCCGAATACCGCTTACAGCCTTCCTTGCTACTATGCTGTAACAGGAACAAAAGTTACAACATTAAAAGAATTAAAAGAAGCTCTTGGCGTTGTAAAAACACTTATGACAAGAGAGAAAAGACTGAACGATGCATTCATGTCCGGTGTTGCTACAGCACTCTGCGCAGAGTTCATCGAGGTTCTGAAATATATCGACGGAGCAACTCCTTACGAAGAGCCATGCTATGGACATCTTGGTGATGCTGTTATCCGTGAGCTCGGTGTACCGCTCGTAACAGGCGATATCCCAGGCGTTGCTGTTATCCTTGGTGCTGCTCCTACTACAGAAGAGGGTGTTGCTCTTGTAAAGAGCTATCAGGCACAGGGTATCCTGGTAACACTTGTTGGCGGAATCATTGATCAGGTCGCAGAAGCCGGAATGAAGACAGGTGCCAACGTTCGTGTTATTCCTCTTGGAAAAGATGTTACATCTGTTGTTCATGTAGTTTCTGTTGCAATCCGTGCAGCGCTGATCTTCGGTAACGTAACACCTGGAGATGCAGGAACACTTATGAAATACACAATGGATCGTGTACCGGCATTTGTTAACGCATTCAAACCTCTGGATGATGTGATCGTAGCATGCGGTGCAGGCGCTATCGCACTTGGATTCCCGGTTGTTACAAATGAGACAGAGAATATCTTCCGTGTACCGAAGAGCCTTATCGTTCAGGAGGACGTAAGCAAATTTAACGCTACTTCTCTTGAGGCGCGTGATATTAAGATCAAGATCACAAATATTGATATTCCGGTTGCTTTCGCATCTGCATTCGAGGGTGAGATCATCCGTCGTAAAGATATGCAGGTTGAGTTCGATGGCTCCCGTGTAGACTGTGCAGAGCTTGTACAGACCTGCGATGCTTCTGAGATCGAGGATCACAAGATCACAGTAATCGGACCTGAAGTAGATGAGATGGAATTCGGCAGCAAGAACAGCATTGCATATGTTGTTAAAGTTGCAGGTAAGAATATGCAGTCTGACTTTGAGCCGGTTATCGAGCGTAAATTCCACAACTACATCAACTGTATCGAGGGTGTATACCATACAGGACAGCGTGATATGCAGCGTATCCGTATCAGCATTGACGCATTTAATGCAGGATTCAGAATCAAACATATCGGTGAAGTTCTTTATGCATCTGTTAAAAATGAGTTCGATGCAGTTGTTGATAAATGTGAGGTTGTTATCTATACAGATCCTGCTGAGTGTACAAGAATCCGTCATGAGATTGCGATTCCGATCTTTGACAAACGTGATGAGCGTCTTGATACTCTGACAGATGAGTCTGTTGACGTATATTACAGCTGTATCCTTTGCCAGGCATTCGCACCAAGCCACGTATGTGTAGTAACACCTGAGAGACTTGGTCTTTGCGGTGCGGTTTCATGGCTGGATGCAAAAGCTACACATCAGCTTGACCCGGCTGGTCCTTGCCAGATCATCACAAAAGAGCGTCCGATCGATGAGAATCTTGGTTCTTATGAGGACGTTGATGAGGCAGTTCAGAAATTCTCCCAGGGTGCTCTGGAGCACGTTACACTGTACTCCATCATGCAGGATCCGATGACTTCCTGCGGATGCTTCGAGTGTATCTGTGGTATCGAGCCATTCTCCAACGGTGTTGTTATTGCTAACCGTGAGTATGCAGGCATGACACCACTTGGAATGACATTCCCTGAGATGGCATCCATGACAGGTGGTGGAGTTCAGACACCTGGATTCATGGGACATGGTAAACATTTCATTTCCTCCAAGAAGTTCATGAAGGCTGAGGCGGTATCGAGCGTATCGTATGGATGCCGAAAGAACTGAAAGAATTCGTAGCTGACAGACTTAATAAGACTGCAAAAGAGCTTTACGGAATCGATAACTTTACAGACATGATCGGTGATGAGACGATCGCAGAAGATCCGGAGACACTGGTTGCATTCCTTACAGAAAAAGGACATCCGGCTCTCGGACTTGATCCGATGATGTAATTTATCCGGGAGAAAGGATGTGCGGACATCCTTTCTCCTGTAAACTGTTAAAAAGTTTGTTGATTTTTTAACAGAAATATAGTGCTGCATCTTGCCAATAACTGGTGCTATGTAGTATAATATAAGAAGCTCTGTAGTTTTTAATTATTATTTTTAAGGAGGCTAACGAAAAATGCCGTTTAATCAGAAACCACAAAAGTTCAATGCAAAGATTAATGCTGTCACAATCGGAAGCGGAGATAAGACTGTGACAATTGGTGGGGATTGTACATTCCCATTTTATTCCTTTGACGCAGAGTCAGAGAACTGCCCGAAGATCGGTGTAGAGATCTCTGATATGGGTCTTGAGGGCGTATCTGAAGGTATCAAAGCTTACTATGAAGGCGCTACTACAATGGCTGACATTGCTAAGAAAGCTGCAGCTATGGAGGGTGCTGACTTTGTTGCACTTATTCTTGAGGGCGGCGACCCGAACGGTGTTAACAAATCTATCGATGAGCTGATCGCAGTTGTTAAAGAAGTTGCAGATGCAGTTGACTGTCCACTGGTTGTAGAGGGCTGCAAGAATGTTGAGAAGGATGCAGAGCTCCTTCCGAAGGTTGCAGAGGCTCTTCAGGGCAGAAATGCACTGATCCTTTCCGAGAAAGAGGAGAACTACAAAGCAATCGGTGCAGCAGCAGGTCTTGCTTACAATCAGATCGTAGGCGCTGAGTCTGCCGTTGATATCAACCTTGCTAAACAGCTTAACGTTGTTACTACACAGCTTGGTGTAGATGCAAAGAAGATCGTTATGAATATCGGTAGTGCAGCAGTTGGCTATGGATATGAGTACGTAGTATCCACTATGGACCGTATCAAAGGTGCCGCTTTAGGCAGAATGATAACATGCTGCAGATGCCTATTATTACACCTGTATCCGCTGAGACATGGAATGTTAAAGAGGCAATGGCTTCTGAAGCAGACATGCCGGCATGGGGACCACAGGACGAGCGTGGAATCGACATGGAAGTTGAGACAGCAGCAGCTGATCTTGCAGCTGGTTCTGATGCAGTTATCTTAAGACATCCGGAATCTGTTAAGACAATTTCCAAGCTGATCAAAGCACTTGCGTAATAAATAGGAGGATAAAGAGCTATGGCACTGAATGGTATTCAGATCTTTAAATTAACACCAAAGAAAAACTGTAAGGAATGTGGATGCCCTACATGTATGGCTTTCTCTATGAAAGTTGCACAGGGCGCTATGAAAATTGAGCAGTGTCCTCATATGTCCGAGGATGCATTAGCATCTCTTTCTGAGGCAACTGCACCGCCAATGAAAACTATCAAGATCGGAACAGGCGATGGAGAGTTTACACTTGGTGGAGAGACTGTTCTTTTCAGACATGAGAAGACATTTGTAAGCAAAACAAGATATGCCGTATCACTTTGCACATGCATGAGTGATGAAGAAGTAGAAGCAAAACTTGCAGAGATCCCACACGTTGACTATGATCGTATCGGTGAGAGAATGCATGTAGAGCTTGTGTATGTAAACTGCGATGAGAATGCAGATGCTGCAAAATTTACAGCACTTGTAGAGAAGGCTAAAGGTCTTGGAAGAACACTGATCCTTGGCTGTACAGATCCTGAGATCGCAAAAGCTGCCCTTGAAGTATGTAAGGACGGCAAACCGGTTCTTAACGGAGCAAACGCTTCCAACTACGAGGCAATGAGCAAGGTTGCTACAGATGCAGGAGTAGTTCTCGGTGTATCCGGTAAGGACATCAATGAGTTATATGATACTACAGCAGCTATTGAGAAACTTGGCAACAAGAATCTCGTACTTGATACAACAGGAGCTGACATCAAAGAGACCTTTGCAAATACTGTACAGGTTCGTCGTGCAGCTCTTAAGAATCAGGACAGAACATTTGGTTATCCTTCTATCGTTAACCTTGTTAAACTTGCGAAGGGTGACAAACATTTACAGGCAGCACTTGCTTCCATGTTTACTATGAAATATGGTTCTATCATCGTTATGGAGCAGATGACATATGCAGAGGCACTTCCGCTGTTCGGTCTTCGTCAGAACGTATTTACAGACCCGCAGAAGCCAATGAAGGTAGAACCGGGCATTTATCCTCTGAACGGAGCAGACGAGAATTCTCTCGTTGTAACAACAGTAGACTTTGCTCTTACATATTTCGTAGTATCTGGCGAGCTGGAGCGTTCCGGTGTTCCGCTTAACCTGGTGATCAATGATGCAGGCGGACTTTCCGTACTTACATCCTGGGCAGCAGGTAAATTCTCCGGAAACAGCATCTCCGAGTATATCAAAGAGAATGTTGAGCCGAAGGTTAAATGCAGAAGACTGGTTATTCCTGGTAAAGTAGCAGTTCTTAAGGGCGATCTTGAGGCTAAGCTTCCTGGATGGGAGATCATCGTAGGACCAAGAGAAGCAGTACAGCTTGTGAAATTCTTAAAAGACCTTGATGCATAAACTTAAGGTTTAAGAAATCAGCTGTCCGGCAATATCGCCGGCAGTTATAAACGGCTGTGCAGGTTTGCTGCACAGCCATATCCTACTAATATGTAAAGGAGAACACGAGTATGGCAAAATTTGTAACAATTGGGGAGAGACTTTCAACAACAGCACCGGCAGTAAATAAAGCATTTACTGAGAGAGATCCTGAGCCGATCATCAAAAGAGCAAAACAGCAGCTTGATGCAGGCGCTACATATCTTGACGTAAATATCGGACCTGCTGAGAACGATGGCGAGGACCTTATGAAATGGGCAGTACAGCTCCTTCAGTCTGAGTTTGACAATGTTCCGCTTGCTCTGGATACTACAAACCAGAAAGCTATTGAGGCTGGTATTTCCGTATACAACAGAAGCAAAGGTAAACCGATCGTAAACTCTGCAGATGCTGGAGACAGAATTTCCAATATCGACCTTGCAGCAGCTAACGATGCGATCTGTATCGCACTTTGCTCTTCCGGTATGGTTGCATCAGACAATGACGAGCGTATGATGCACTGCCAGAACATGCTTGAGAGAGGTCTTGGCCTTGGTATGGAAGCAGAGGATCTCTGGTTTGATCCGCTTTTCCTTGTTGTAAAAGGAATGCAGGACAAACAGATGGAAGTTCTTGAGGCAATCAAGATGTTCTCCGAGATGGGTCTGAACTCCACTGGCGGTCTTTCCAACAACAGTAACGGTATGCCAAAACATATCCGTCCGATCATGGACTCTGCTCTTGTAGCTATGGCTATGATGAATGGTCTTACATCTGCAATCGTTAACCCTAACGACCTTCGTCTTATGGAGACAATCAAATCCTGTGACGTATTCAAGGGTAACACACTTTACGCAGATTCTTACCTTGAGATCTAATTTGGCGTGTGAACAAAACAGGAGCGCTGTTTCAGAGGCTGGGGGCTTCGGCCTTCAGCCTCTTTTTTACTAATATAGTTTAGTCTAACTCCCAACGCCACAGGTGGAAGACGAATAACTTTTACGAGGCGAGAAAGGTGGTTGCCGAATGTTTAAGGTGACTTTTGCTTTTGAAAATGGCAGTACGGTAGAAGCATTTGCCAATGCGGGGGATAATTTACTGGAGGTTGCTCGTAGTGCCAATGTGGCTATCGATGCACCATGTTCCGGAAACGGAGCCTGTGGAAAATGTCGGGTACAGTTAAAAAGCGGAGAACTGGACTCAAAGAAAACTCTTCATATTTCGGATGAAGAATATGGCGCAGGCTGGCGTCTGGCCTGTATGAGCAAGATCAGTGCAGATGTGGAGGTTCTTGTTCCGGATATTGCATCCGCATATAAGAGCCGAATGAAAGTGGCTGATTTAAGCTCAAAAGAAGAAATTGCTATTTTTGAAAATGCCAAGCATGAAGTTGAGATGGCTGGCATAGAACTTACAAACAGTCTTGATGTTATAGAAGTACACATGGAGGAACCATCTCTGGATGATACCATGCCGGATAATGAGAGACTGACACGGGCACTGCGGAAATATATGAATCTTAAACATATCAGAATTCCCTATTCCGTGCTGAAAAAACTTCCGGATGTACTTCGAAACAGTAAATTTTCAGTGAAATGTGTGGTTCGTACAACACCGAACGACATGTTTGTATACGATATTTTTGACAGTAAAGAAGATGTTGTGATCGGTGGTCTTGCCGTAGATATCGGTACCACAACAGTTTCTGCAGTTCTGATCAATATGGAAAGCGGAGAGATCCTGGCCAAAAGCTCTTCCGGAAACGGACAGATCCGTTTTGGTGCGGATGTTATCAACCGTATTATTGAATCTCAGAAACCTGGAGGAAAAAAGAAGCTTCAGGATGCAGTGATCAAAGAGACCATCAATCCGATGATCCACGAGATGTGCAGAAGCATTCACTTCCCGGAGGAACAGATCTACCGGATGTGTGTTGCTTCCAATACAACCATGAATCATCTGTTTGCAGGGATCAATGCGGATCCGCTTCGCATGGAGCCGTATATTCCTACATTTTTCAAAACAAATTCCTTATTTGCATCCGATGTGGGAATTGAGATCAATCCGGATGCACATATTATCATGGCTCCGAATATCGGAAGCTATGTAGGTGGAGATATCACTGCCGGTACACTGGTAAGTATGATCTGGAACAGACCGGAATTTTCTCTGTTTATCGACCTTGGTACTAACGGAGAGCTTGTGTTCGGTAATTCCGATTTTATGATGAGCTGTGCATGTTCCGCAGGTCCTGCCTTTGAGGGTGGAGATATCAGCTGCGGTATGCGTGCTACAGACGGTGCTATTGAGGCATGTACCATTGATAAAGAAACTATGGAACCGACATATAAGGTTGTAGGCGAACCTGGAACCAAACCGGTAGGACTTTGCGGTTCCGGTATCATTGATGTGATCAGTGAACTTTTTATGACAGGAATCATCAATCCGAAGGGCAAATTTGTTCGTGAAGGCAAAAGAATCCGTCACGATCATTATGGCATGGGAAGCTATGTGATCGCGTTTGAAGAGGAAGCCGGTTCTGCCAAGGATGTTGAGATCACAGAAGTAGATATTGATAATTTTATCCGTGCCAAAGGCGCTATTTTCTCTGCAATCCGTACTATGCTGAATTCTCTTGATTTCGATGTTTCCATGATCGATGACGTATATGTTGCCGGTGGAATCGGAAGCGGGATCAATATGTCTAATGCAGTGCATATCGGAATGTTCCCGGATATTCCTCTTGAGAAATTCCACTATATTGGTAACTCTTCTCTTACAGGTGCTTATCTGATGCTTCATTCCACACCGGCAGAGAAAAAGACATACGAACTTGCATCCAATATGACTTACCTGGAGCTTTCTACAGTTCCTACCTATATGGATGAGTTTGTAGGTGCATGCTTTATTCCGCATACGGACACAAATCTGTTTCCGTCTGTTATGGAAGAACAGCAGAAGAGATAAAGCAGACTAAAACAGCAGAGGTAAAACATGGCTTTTAGTATAAATGACTTGAATTATGAAAAAGACAGCAAAGAAAGAATGCCCTGGGAGCATTATACAGAGGAGTTCGCTAAGGCAGACCCGGCAGAAATTGCCGGACGTCTTTCACTTCCTTATGACGAAGAGAAGAAAGAACTGACTCTGAAATTCCTGGGAAGCGTTTATTATATTTCCTGGCCGGATTTTCAGGTAACTCATGAGGAAGATGATGCGGGATTTTATCCTCTTGAGGAAATGCATTATGCAAAGATCCTTGCTATCCGTTTTCTGCTGAACGGGAATGTATCTCAGGGAAGCGGAAGGTTTAAAACATACAGGGAAATGCCCTGGGGAGAGGTTTATCTCCGTCAGTTTGATGGCAGGTGCATCAAACGCCTGGCTTTCACATACGGAAACAGACTTAAGGATTTCAAGGAAATCATGGAACACATCCATGCGGTTCCCGTGGATCATGGAGATATTGCATACCAGGTGGAGATCTTTCCAGGATATGTAGTTCAGATGATCCTCTGGGAGGGGGATGATGAATTTCCGCCGTCCTCACAGATCTTGTTTTCTGATAATTTTCCGGTTTCCTTTGCGGCTGAGGATATGGCCGTTATGGGAGACGTTATCATTGGGTCTTTAAAGGCATTTCTGAAATGTCTTTAAAAATGAAAAATAGTTAAGAACAGGATGGGACCTGTTTTATAGAGATGCAGTTTTAAGGGATTAAAAACTGTAAAAATACCTAAAGGGAGGTAACATTATGGGATTTAAAAGTGACATCGAGATTGCACAGGAGTGCGAAATGCTTCCAATCACACAGATTGCAGAGAAGGCAGGTATTGACGACAAATATCTGGAGCAGTACGGTAAGTACAAAGCAAAAATTGATTACAATCTGTTAAAAGAGAGTGACAAGAAAGATGGTAAGCTGATCCTCGTAACAGCTATCAACGACACCTGCAGGAGAGGGAAAAACAACAACAACCGTTGGTCTTGCAGATGCAATGCAGAAAATGGGCAAAAAAGTAATGGTAGCTCTTCGTGAGCCATCCCTCGGACCGGTATTCGGTGTAAAAGGTGGTGCAGCAGGCGGCGGTTATGCACAGGTAGTTCCGATGGAGGATATCAACCTTCACTTTACCGGTGACTTCCATGCGATCGGTGCGGCAAACAACCTTCTTGCAGCAATGATCGACAACCATATCTTCCAGGGTAATGACCTGAACATTGACCCGAGAAAGATCACATGGAGACGTTGCGTGGACATGAACGACCGTCAGCTTCGTAATGTAGTAGATGGTCTTGGCGGAAGAACAAACGGTATGCCTCGTGAAGACGGATACGACATCACAGTTGCATCTGAGATCATGGCAGTTCTTTGCCTCGCAAGTGACATCAAAGACCTGAAAGAGAGACTTTCCAGAATCATCATCGGATATACCTATGGTAAAGTTTCCGAGCAGAAACCGGTAACAGCTGGTGATCTTCATGCAGAGGGTGCTATGACAGCACTTCTGAAAGATGCCCTGAAACCAAACCTTGTACAGACACTGGAGCATGTTCCTGCAATCGTACACGGCGGACCATTCGCAAACATCGCTCATGGATGTAACTCCGTAACAGCTACAAAGATGGCTATGAAACTTGCAGATTATGCTATCACAGAGGCTGGATTCGGTGCTGACCTTGGTGCAGAGAAATTCCTTGACATCAAGTGTCGTATGGCAGGCCTTCATCCAAGCGCAGTTGTTATCGTAGCTACTGTTCGTGCACTGAAATACAACGGTGGTGTTCCGAAGGCAGATCTGAACAACGAGAACCTTGAGGCTCTTGAGAAAGGTCTTCCAAACCTTCTGAAACATGTAAGCAATATCAAAAATGTATACAAACTTCCATGTGTAGTTGCTATCAATGCATTCCCGACCGATACCAAGGCAGAGCTTGACCTGGTTGAGGCAAAATGTAAAGAGCTTGGCGTTAACGTTGCACTTTCCGAGGTATGGGCAAAAGGCGGCGAAGGCGGCATGAAGCTTGCTGAGGAAGTAATCCGTCTTGTTGAGGAGCCGAATGACTTCACATATGCTTATGAGCTTGAGGGATCCATCGAGGATAAACTGAATAACATCGTACAGAAAGTTTACGGTGGTAAGAAAGTTGTTCTTACAGCAAATGCTCAGAAACAGGCAAAACAGCTGGAAACACTTGGATTTGGCAACTGCCCGATCTGTGTTGCTAAGACACAGTACAGTCTGACTGATGATCAGACAAAACTTGGTGCACCAACAGACTTTGAGGTAACAGTACGTAACCTGAAGATTTCCGCAGGTGCAGGATTCATCGTTGCTCTGACCGGTGAGATCATGACTATGCCAGGTCTCCCGAAAGTTCCGGCAGCAACCAAGATCGATGTAGATGAGACAGGTAAGATCACAGGTCTCTTCTAATCGGAACATAAGATCAAAAACAACCGGAGGGGGCTTTTTATAAAGCCCCCAATGGGCTCTAAAGAGTGCTAAAATAAGAATATAAGGAGGAGAGTCCTATGGGATTTTCTACCAGTACATGTACTGAATTTGTCGAGGTATTAAGCTCCAAGGCACCGGTTCCAGGCGGCGGCGGTGCATCTGCCTTGTAGCTGCTGTTGGTACAGCTCTTGGAAACATGGTTGGAAGCCTTACTGTCGGTAAGAAAAAATATGCAGATGTAGAAGATGAAATGTGGGAGCTGAAAAAGAAATGTGATCAGCTTCAGAAAGATTTCCTTCATCTGATCGAGAGAGATGCGGAAGTTTTTGAGCCTCTTTCCAAGGCTTACGGAATGCGAGAGAGACAGAAGAAGAGAAGGCTGAGAAGGCTCGAGTAATGGAAGCTGCCTCAAGGAAGCATGCTCTGTTCCTATGGAGATCATGGAGAAATGCTGCGAGGCTATTGAACTTATCGTTGAGTTCGGAGCAAAAGGTTCTAAGCTTGCAATCAGTGATGCTGGTGTAGGTGCTGCATTCTGCAAAGCAGCTCTTAAGGGAGCAAGCCTGAATGTGTACATTAACACAAAATCTATGGCTGACCGTGCGTATGCAGAGGAATTAAACAAAAAAGCAGACGCTATGCTTGAGAAATATACAAAGATCGCAGACGAGACATTTGACAGTGTTCTCGGAAGACTGAAATAGGAGGAACCAGACAAATGGCAAAGCAGTTATTAGGTAAAGAAGTAACAGCGGCTCTCAATGAAAAGATCAAAGCGAACGTTGCAGAGCTTCAGGCAAAAGGTGTAGATCCTACACTTTGCATTATCCGTGTTGGTGAGAATCCAAGCGATATTTCCTATGAGAGAGGTGCTACAAAGCGCTGTGAGACTCTTGGTGTTGCATGTGAGAAAATTCTTCTTCCGGAGGATGTTTCCCAGGATGAGCTTCTTGCAACCATCGATAAAGTAAACAAAGATGACAAGATCCATGGAGTTCTTCTGTTCCGTCCGCTGCCAAAACATCTGGATCAGGCAGTGATCGAGAATGCACTTGCAGCAGAGAAGGATGTTGACTGTATGACAGATCTTTCCATGTCTGGTGTATTTACAGGCAAGAAGATCGGATTCCCGCCATGTACACCGCAGGCATGCATGGAGATCCTTGATCACTATGGAATCGACTGCACAGGCAAAAAAGCGGTTGTTATCGGAAGAAGTCTTGTAGTTGGTAAACCGGCTGCCATGATGCTTGTTAAGAAAAATGCGACAGTAACGATCTGCCATACAAGAACCGTTGATATGCCGTCTGTTGCAAAAGAGGCGGATATCGTCATCGTTGCAGCTGGTCGTGCTGGTGTTGTCGGCGCTGATTATGTCAGAGAGGGACAGACTATTATCGATGTTGGTATCAATGTCAATGCAGAGGGCAAGCTTTGTGGTGATGTTGATTATGCGGCAGTTGAGCCAATCGTTGATGCGATCACACCGGTTCCTGGCGGAGTAGGAAGTGTTACAACTTCTGTTCTTGTAGGTCATGTGGTTGAAGCTGCGATGAGAAAAGCGCAGTAATAAAGGATTGATTATTGATATATGTACAGATTCCGAAATAGTTTTTGTTTACGGATGATGATGCTTGCAGGCGTTCTGGTGATCGGAACGCCTGTGGGTGTTTTTGCAGAAGAAGTGGATCATTCCATGGAGGGACAGATCTCCAAGCCGCAGTCATCCGGAGAGAGTGATATAGATAGTTTTGTGGATGATTCCACAGATAATACTTACGGATATTATACGATCATGGGGTGTACCACAGTGGATGTGGAGGATATGGTGGCGCAGTATGAGGCGCAGAATGTGGAGTATCCTTCCGGTATCCTGACAGAGGGCGGTGCACCGGACATTGATACGTTTTGCACAATTGTGATAGAGGAAGCGGATACGGAGGGTGTCCGTGGTGAAGTTGTTTATGAACAGGCAATGCTTGAGACCGGATGGCTTCAGTTTGGTGGGGATGCCAGTGCCGGGCAGTTTAATTTTTCCGGACTTGGGACTACCGGTGGTGGTGTTGCCGGTAATTCTTTTCCTGATGTAAGGACGGGGATCCGGGCGCAGGTGCAGCATCTGAAGGCTTATGCTTCTTCGGAGGAGTTGAACCAGGCTTGTGTGGATAATCGGTTCCAGTATGTTTCCCGTGAGAGTGCGCCTTATGTGGAGTGGCTTGGGATCCAGGAGAATCCTTATGGTGGCGGATGGGCCGCCGGGAGAAGTTATGGATATAAGCTTAGGAGTCTTCTGGCGGAGTTGAAGGGGGAGGAGTATACCTGGCCGGAGAGTACGGAGACGGTGGAGAAGTAGTGGTGGTGGCGAACGGGACGGCCCGGAAGGGAGTGCGGTTCTGTCCGCGGCCGGGCTTCGTCGGCGGCTGGATCTAAGGCGCCGGGATTCTGCTAAAACCATTTTCCAAAAGCCAGAACTCGCGGCTTTTTGCCGCTCAGACAGCTGGCTTTTGAAAAATAACGCAGAAGTCCCGCCGCCTAAGATCCAGCACACCTCCTGCAGAGTCGTCCGCAGACAGTACCGCACTCCCTTCCGGGCCTGTGCGTTGGTTGGGGTAAGTTGTCTGGCTAAACGATAGGATGTGGATGAGGGATGGAGGCGGCTTTGCCCTGTCCTGGTTGATAAAATAATGGAGATGCAACCTTGAAGATTAAAGATCTAGGTTGCATCTCCGTTTTTTATTCAATCAAATTGAAATATTGGGGGAATTATATAGTGGAATATTTTGAGGTAGTTAGTTCAACTCCAGGTTTTCCAGTTCCTGTGAGGGGAGTTTTGGTTCTGAGCTGTCTACGTATTTTTTGAGGGCCTTGGAGGTTTTTGCGAAGCCGGCGTTGGTTCCGGCGCCTCCGATGCAGCCTCCGGGGCAGGCCATTCCTTCGATCATGCAGTTTTTGAGTTTTCCGGCCTTTGCCAGAGTGAGGACTTTTTTACATTCGGCAAGGCTTTCTGCGTGTTCGATGTGGACTGGTACATCGGGATAGTATTCCTTCAGACAGTTTTCGATGGCTCCGGCTACGCCGCCTGCAATGGCGTAGCCTCGTCCTGCTGCGGTTGCGGCCTGGGTTTCTTCCGGGAGCTCTTCGCAGGTGGATGGGGTGATGCTTTTGGCGTCGAACAGGCCCCAGAGTTCCTCGAAGGTGATCACGAAGTCTACATCACTTCTTACGGAATGTCGCATGGCTTCCAGTTTTTTGGAGGCGCATGGTCCGATGAAGACTACTTTCGCATGGGGGTGCTCTTTTTTTACGATCCGGGCAGTTGCCACCATCGGGGTCAGCTCCTGGGAGATGTTGTCGATCATAGCCGGGAAGTATTTCTTTGCCATGACGGACCAGGATGGGCAGCAGGAGGTGAGGAGGAACGGGAGGTGGCCGGTTGCTACTTCTTTGGCGTAGTGGTGTGCTTCAGAGATGCAGCCGATGTCTGCGCCCAGTGCTACCTCATAAATGTTTGAGAAGCCCAGCTGTTTGAGAGCGGAGCGGAATTGGCCCGGGGTGACGTCTTCGCCGAACTGATTGATGTAGGCGGGGGCGATTTCTGCAATGATCTCAGTTCCTTCTCGAAGGGCGTGGGACAGCTGGAAGATCTGGGATTTGTCGGAGATAGCTCCGAATGGACAGCTGACCATGCACATGCCGCAGGATACGCATTTATCCTGGTTGATGGAGGCGCGTCCCTGTTCATCGCTCTCGATGGCTTTTACACCGCAGGCACGTTCGCAGGGGCGTTCTTTATGGGCGATGGCATCGTAAGGACAGACAGCTTTGCATCTTCCGCAATGGATACATTTGTCCTGGTCGATGAAGGATTTTCCGTTTACCATGGAAATGGCGCCTTTGGGGCAGGTGAGTAAACAGGGATGTGCGACACAGCCGCGGCACATGTTGCTGACTTCGTATTTGTTGGATTCGCATGCGGAACATGCGGAAGGGATCACCTGCATAAGAGGTGGTTCATAATATTTCTCGTCAATGTTGCTGGCCTTCACGCCATCGGTAAGGTGGACGGAACGATTTTCCGGGCGGAGGGAAAGTCCCATGGCCAGACGGACACGTTCGCTTGCAACAGCTCTTTCACGATAGATGCTTTCGCGGTATTTCGCGCGTTCCTCTACAATATTGTAGGGAATGGATTCGATATCATGGATCATTGATTCGTCCGTGGATTCAAATCCGATCTTAGCAATTTCGGTAAAAATCTTTCGCCGGATCTGTTTTACTGGTGTGTCAAGATTTCGCATAGATGTTCTCCTTTACAAAATAAATTAATTAAATGTTTTCCACGCACTTTTTATCTATCTTAAAGTAATTGAGAAATAAAATCAATAACCGGCTTTAATGTTTTGGGGCAGAAACAAAGAGCAGATTTGTATCTTTATTATCAAAGCTGTTAAAAATTGAACATATTTTATGGAAAATAGATATAAAATCAGTAAGCCGTTGTAAACATTTCGATATATTCTGAAAAAAGCAAAAAAACTGCTTGTGAAAAATGACCATATAAGTTATAATTAAAGGCATGAAATAGTGCAAAATAATGATTTGCATAAATGCGCGGCACTGACAGAGTGTTAAAGCATTAACCTGTAGTGGAACAGGTTGATCGAGTGGAAAATCTATGAGAAACAAGGAGGGAACCGAATGTTAGACCAGACGTATTACAAGAAAACGGATGAGATCATCGAGCACTACGGCCGGAAAGCTGCATCACTGATTCCGATCATGCAGGATATTCAGGCTGAGTACCGTTATCTTCCGGGAGAGCTTCTTACTTATGTTGCGGAACAGATTGGTGTAAAAGAAGCGAAGGCGTACAGTGTAGCTACTTTCTATGAAAACTTTTCCTTTGAGCCGAAGGGCAAGTACATCATCAAGGTATGTGACGGTACTGCCTGTCATGTACGTAAGTCCATGCCTGTAAAGGAAGCAATGCTGAAGGAACTTGGACTGAGTCATAAGAAGCATACTACAGATGATATGATGTTTACCGTTGAGACAGTTTCCTGTCTTGGTGCCTGCGGACTTGCACCGACACTGACTGTAAATGATGAAGTTCACCCGAAGATGACTCCTGAGAAGGCTGTTGAGCTTTTAAATGAATTGAGAGGTGAGAGCGTATGAGTATAACCAGTATGGAAGATCTGAAAAACAAACAGGCTGAGGTTAAGAAGAATCTTGATGGCTATACCTGCCGTGTTCTCGTCTGTTCCGGTACCGGATGTATTGCTTCCGGTGCTCAGAAGATTTATGAAGAAATGTCAAGACTCTGTGAGGGAATCGAGGGTGTTGCGGTTGAGATGCAGAAGGATGTTCCTCATGTAGGAATCGTTAAGACCGGATGCCAGGGCTTATGTGAACTTGGTCCTCTTATGAGAATTGAGCCCTATGATTATCAGTATGTACATGTTCAGGTAGACGACTGTCGCGAGATCGTAGAGAAGACCGTGATCTGCGGACTGCCTGTTGAGCGTCTGTTTTATCGTCATAATGATGAGGCCTGTCCACATCCCAGTGACATTCCGTTCCTGAACCAGCAGACAAGGATCGTTCTTGAGAACTGTGGCAAGATCGATGCAGAGTCCATTGATGAATATATTTCCGTAGGCGGATTTTCCGCTATGGCGAAGGCTTTCTTTGAGATGACCCCACAGGTGTTATCGACGAGATCTCGAAGTCTGGTCTCCGCGGCCGTGGCGGTGCAGGCTTCCCTGCAGGCAAGAAATGGTCACAGGTTGCACGCCAGCCGGAAAAAGTCCGTTATGTAGTATGTAACGGTGATGAGGGTGACCCGGGAGCATTTATGGATGGTTCCGTAATGGAAGGTGATCCTTACAAGATGATCGAGGGTATGGTGATCGCTGCCTATGCAGTAGGTGCAGAAGATGGTTATATTTATGTGCGTGCCGAGTATCCTCTTTCTGTACAGAGACTTCGAATGGCTATTGAGCAGGCAGAGTCCTATGGCCTTCTTGGTGATAATATCCTTGGTTCCGGTATTAATTTCCACTTACATATCAATCGCGGTGCCGGAGCGTTCGTATGTGGTGAAGGTTCTGCCTGACTGCTTCTATCGAAGGCAACAGAGGTATGCCTCGAGTAAAACCTCCGAGAACGGTTGAGCAGGGTCTGTGGGGTAAGCCTACCGTCCTCAATAACGTAGAGACCTACGCCAACGTACCGAAGATCATCCTTCAGGGTGCTGACTGGTTCCACACCATCGGTACAGAGGGAAGCCCTGGAACAAAGACTTTCTCACTTACCGGTTCCATTGAGAACACCGGTCTTATCGAGGTTCCAATGGGAACAAGCCTCCGTCATATCATTTATGACATCGGCGGCGGTCTTAAGAGCGGTGCTGCATTTAAGGGTGTACAGATCGGCGGTCCTTCCGGTGGATGTCTGATCGACGATCAGATCGATCATCCGCTTGATTTTGATTCTGTTAAGAAGCTGGATGCCATCATGGGCTCCGGCGGACTGGTTGTTATGGATGAGAATACCTGTATGGTAGAGGTTGCGCGTTTCTTTATGAGCTTTACACAGCGTGAGAGCTGTGGTAAATGTGTTCCCTGCCGTGAGGGTACCAAACGTATGCTTGAGATCCTGGAGAGAATCGTCGCAGGTAAGGGTGAGCTTTCCGATCTGGATGAGCTGGAAGAGCTTGCAAACATGGTTCAGAGCATGGCTCTGTGCGGACTCGGTAAGAGTGCACCGCTTCCGGTCATCAGTACTCTGAAGCGTTTCCGTGACGAATATGTAGAGCATATCGTAGATAAGAAATGTCGTGCGAAGGTCTGCACGGCGCTCCGTCAATTCCATATCAATCCTGAGTTCTGTATCGGCTGCGGCAAGTGTGCAAAGAACTGTCCGGCTGGTGCGATTTCAGGAAAGATCAAGCATCCACATGTAATCAACAACGACGTATGTATCAAATGCGGATCCTGTAAGGATAACTGTAACTTTGATGCGATTTATGTGGAAGCATAGAAGGGAGGATATCTTATGGGTACAATGACAATTGACGGAAGAAAAGTAGAATTCACCGACGAAAAAAATGTCCTGACAGTCATCAGAAATGCCGGTATCAATATCCCCACACTGTGCTATCATTCAGAGGTTTCCACCTTTGGTGCCTGTCGTCTCTGTACAGTTGAGGATGACAGAGGCAAAACATTTGCCTCCTGTTCTGAGCAGCCGAGAGACGGAATGGTTATCTATACCAACTCCGGCCGTATTAAGAAATATCGTAAACTGATCGTGGAGTTGCTTCTTGCAGCACATTGCCGTGACTGTACAACCTGTGTAAAGAGCGGCGAATGTATCCTGCAGGAGCTGGCACATCGCCTTGGCGTGCGGGATATCCGTTTTGAAAATACAAGAGAACAGCATGAGATCGATGACAGTTCACCGTCCATCATCCGTGATCCGAACAAATGTATCCTCTGCGGCAACTGTGTACGTGCCTGCGAGGAACTTCAGGGAATCGGAGCTCTTGGATTCGCATTCCGTGGAACAGAGGCCATGGTCATGCCTGCATTCAATAAAAAGATTGCTGAGACACAGTGTGTAAACTGTGGTCAGTGCCGTGTTTACTGTCCGACAGGAGCCATCTCCATTCGTACACATATGGATGAGGTTTGGGATGCACTTGCGGACAAGGATACCCGTGTGGTTGCCAGATTGCGCCGGCAGTCCGTGTAGCAGTTGGTGATCACTACGGCCTCACAAAGGGCAGGAGCGTTATGGGCAAGATCGTCAACGCACTCCACAGAATGGCTTTGATGAAGTATACGATACCACATTCAGCGCCGATCTTACTATTATGGAAGAGACCAAGGAGTTCCTAAACAGAGTGGAGAAGGGTGAGAATCTTCCGCTTCTGACTTCCTGCTGTCCTGCATGGGTGAAGTTCATCACAGATCAGTATAAGGAATATGTTCCGAACATTTCTACCTGCCGTTCCCCACAGGGAATGATGTCTGCGGTTATCAAGGAATACTTCCGTGATCCGGAGCATGCAGCAGGCAAGAAGACCGTTATGGTTTCCATTATGCCATGTACAGCCAAGAAGGCAGAGGCAATCCGCCCCAACAGCTTTACCGATGGCGAGCAGGATACCGATATCGTTATCACAACCACAGAGCTTCTCCGCATGATCGATAACTTTGGTCTTGATTTTGCAACACTGGATCCGGAAGCATGCGATATGCCGTTTGGATTTGGTTCCGGCGGTGGCGTTATCTTCGGTGTTACCGGTGGTGTTACCGAGGCAGTTCTTCGAAGACTGAGCCGGATCACAGCAAGGAAGCCATGCATGAGATTGCAGAGTGCGGTGTTCGTGGTGAAGAGGGAATCAAGGAATTTACCGTACCGTACAAGGGAATGGATATCAATGTATGCGTAGCCAGTGGCCTTGCAAATGCAAGAACCGTTATGGAACGTGTAAAGAACGGCGAGGCAAACTATCATCTGATCGAGGTTATGGCATGCGCCGTGGATGTATCATGGGTGGTGGTCAGCGACCAGATCCGGTGACAGGACCAAGGCAGCCAGAGCAAGAGGTCTGTACAATGCAGACAATACCATGATCATCAAGAAATCCGATGAGAACCCACTGGTTCTGGAGCTTTATGAGGGACTCCTCAAAGGCAAAGAGCATCATCTGCTTCACAATGAGTTCTATATCAAAGACTGATATGAGGAATACAAAGAGCTGCTGTTCCCGGTGAACAGCAGCATATAAGAAGCCTTCCGGGCATATACTGTGGTATGCGGGAACTGTCTTTTTTAAGACGTTTCCCGGAACTTACAGGCCAGTATATGCAGGGAGGCTTTTTTATATGGAAAACTTTCAGGTTTACCGTGATATCCAGGCGCGGACGGGCGGGGATATCTACATAGGGGTTGTGGGACCGGTCCGTACAGGAAAATCCACATTTATTCGGAGATTTATGGAGCTGATAGCACTGCCATCGATCAGCGAGGGAAAAAGAGCAGAACTTCAGGATGAATTGCCATTAAGCGGTGCCGGAAAAATGATCACAACCGTAGAACCCAAATTTATTCCAAAAGAAGCGGTGGAGGTATCCATAGGGGAAAACCAGAAAATCCGGGTAAAACTCATTGACTGTGTAGGCTTTCTGGTAAAAGATGCATCCGGAAATGTGGAAGAAGGCAGGGAGCGGATGGTCAAAACTCCCTGGCAGGAAAAAGCAATCCCGTTCCATGATGCAGCCCGCATTGGAACGGAAAAAGTGATCAGCCAGCATTCCACCATTGGGATTGTAGTCACAACAGACGGAAGTTTCGGGGAGATTCCCAGAGAAAATTTTATCCCGGCAGAGGAACAGACCATAAAAGAGCTGAAAGTCCAGGGAAAACCCTTTCTGATCCTGGTAAACTCCCAGACTCCCTACAGTGAGGAAACCGGAAAAACTGCAAAACATCTGGAAGAGAAATTTGGAGTATCCGTTCTGGCAGTCAACTGTGAACAGCTTCGAAAAGAGGATGTGACCAGGATCCTGGAGAAGATTCTTTATGAATTCCCGGTCAGTGAGATAGAGCTTTTTGTTCCCAGATGGGTGGAGATGCTTTCTCCGGAACATGAGGTAAAGGCGGCTCTGTTAAATGAGATTCGGGAAAAGATGACCAGACTTACTCATGTGCGTGATGTAAGTAGAGAATCAGTATATCTGGAAAGTCCATATGTGGAAGATACATTGCTTGAACAGGTCAGTCTTTCCGATGGAAAAGTCCGTATCCGAATCGCAGTAAAAGACATTTATTATTATCAGATGCTCAGTGAAATGAGCGGGATATCCATGGAAAGCGAATATGAACTGATCCAGACCATAAAAGAGCTTGCCGGTATGAAGGAACAATTTGTAAAAGTCCAGGCTGCCCTGGAAGCGGTAAAAGGAACAGGGTATGGGGTTGTGGTGCCTGAGCTTTCCGAGATCACTATTGAGGAACCTGAGGTGATCCGTCAGGGAAATAAATTCGGAGTAAAGATCCGGTCAAAAAGTCCGTCCATTCATATGATCCGGGCGGAAATCGAAACGGAGATCGCTCCGATCGTTGGTACAGAACAGCAGGCGGAGGACTGATAAAGTATATCAGAGAAAGCCGGAGCGAGGGGAAAGTATCTGGGAGACCAATATTTTCGGAAAATCCATCCAGCAGCTGGTGGAAGACGGAATCCGGAACAAGCTGGCCATGATCAGCGAAGAAAGTCAGGTGAAGCTTCAGGATACTATGAAGAAGATCGTAAATGACAGCAAAGGCGGACTGGTGTGTATCATCATATGAATGGAGAATAGAATTGCAAAGCAAAAAGGACGTTCTTCAGCAGACGTCCTTTTTTTGATGTTGTTTTTTCCATTCTGCGATAAACTGAAGCTGTTCCTGGTCAGATAGTTCCTGGGAAGCGGCGTCATTTCCTGCAGCGGCACAGCAGAAAAGAACAAAGATCTGGAGTCCGAAGAATACAAGAAAAAAGAGAAGCATAGAAAAACCTCCTTTATTTTTCAGATATGTTAAGTATTGGAGGAGATAATGTATTTTATACATTATATTGCAAGAAAATCAGAGCAATGCCGATAATTATCATCGGGTATGGAGATTTTTAAAACAGGAGGAAAAGAAACCATGAAAAAGAGAAGATTCGCACAGCTTGTTCTCATGATCACAATGCTGTTTTGCCTGATATTTGGCACAGTGTGTGCGCAGGCAGCAACAACAGCAACCACAACAACCGCAAAAGCAGCAGTTAAAAATGGCTGGAAAAAAGAGGGCGGGAAATACTATGGATTTAACCGGTATGCACAGATGGTAAAAGGCGTTTATTATTCCGCATATGGACAGTCCAGAGCCGGATTTTATGCTTTTAATACAAAAACTGGTGTATACGATGCTAGAACATCTTCAAGAATAAGGAAAGCATTTGTAAGAGAAAAGAGTTCTGCAGCACTGCGGAAAGTCCTTGGCAGACCTCTTCGTACCAGAAAGACAGATGGCTGTTATGGTGACGGACAGGAATATCTGTTGGAATACACAAGATTCTGGGTCAATACATACAAAGACAAAAAAGGGAAGGAAATCGTACTGGACGTGATCAGCAAATAAGGTTCCTGCCGGTGCCAGAGCAGTTCAGTGCGAGATCCAGGGAAATCTGGAAAAGATCACAGGCTGTATTGAAGAAAAATATCTGGATACAGACAGCAGGATTTATATAAGATTGAATCATAATAAGATTTATGAAGCATTTCCGATGGATGTTTCCACAGAAGATGGAAAAACGGACAACAGCGGTTTTTGCTTATATCTGGACCGTTCACTTCTTGCAGCAGACGGAAATCAGATCGAAATTCTTACAGGTAGCAAAGATCCCGGGGATTCAGATGTAAGATCCCGGGGTCTTTTTATATAAAACGAGTAGCGGGAAAGATGTCCGCAGAATAAGCTAAAGAAAGGTCAGCTGTCCGACGGGAGAGCTTTGGAAAGGTATAAAAGGATGTATACAGGAAAAGGGATAGCGTGGCGGTTCTGGATACCGGTATTTTTCCTCATATAGATTTTGGCAGCCGTATTTCCGTGTTTCGTGATTTTACAGGAGTCAGACGCAGCCATATGATGATAACGGACATGGGACTCATGTCAGCGGGATCCTTGCAGGGGACGGAACTGCATCAGGTGGAAAATATAAAGGGGCTGCACCTGGCTGCAGTATCGCTGCTCTGAAGGTTCTGGATCGTTTCGGGAACGGAAGCAGGGAGGATGTGATGCGGGCATTTCGGTGGCTCATGGAGTTTGGAAGCATTTATCATATCCGTATCGTTAATATTTCAGTGGGAACAACATCCCGGGATCATAAGGAACAGACAGATCTTCTTGAAGGAGTGGAAAAACTTTGGGATCTGGGATTTGTGGTGGTAGCTGCAGCAGGAAATCAGGGACCGGGGGCCGGCACGGTAACAGCACCGGGAAGCAGCCGGAAGATCATTACCGTAGGCTCCAGTGATATGCTGAATGGCAGAAAGGCAGTTTCCGGAAGAGGCCCTACTTTTGACTGTGTGTGCAAACCGGATCTGGTAGCGCCGGGAAGCCAGGTCATTGCCTGTGCACCGGGACTGCCGTACTCATATGGGCTCAAAAGCGGAACCTCCATGTCGACGCCTCTGGTGTCAGGAGGGATCGCCTGCCTTCTGGAAAAAGATCCCCGGCTTTCTAATGTAGAGGTAAAGATGTTGTTAAGAGAAAATGCAGAAGATATGGGACTTCCCAGAAATCAGCAGGGATGGGGGAAATTTAACTGTGAAAAACTGTTGGCAGGCTGAATTATTATACAATTCTTATAAACATAGTGTGGTAAAGCACAAAAGCGTTGACGGAACCGGAAAATATGAGTACAATGTACAGTAAAAGTGCTGAAGAAAGATTCTAAAGGAAAGAGCACCTGGAATCCGAACAGGAGAATAAACCTCAAAAGGAGAAAATAATATGGAAAAAATCAAAATGCAGACACCTTTAGTTGAGATGGACGGAGAGAGATGACACGTATCCTGTGGCAGATCATCAAGGATGAACTTCTCACACCGTATCTGGAACTGAATACAGAATATTATGATCTTGGTCTTGAGCACAGAAATGAGACAGATGATCAGGTTACCATTGATGCAGCAGAAGCAACCAAGAAATACGGAGTAGCCGTAAAATGTGCCACGATCACGCCAAACGCAGCCAGAATGGAAGAGTATGACCTGAAAAAAATGTACAAGAGTCCAAACGGAACGATCCGTGCTATTCTTGATGGAACTGTATTCCGTGCGCCGATCGTTGTAAAGGGAATCGAGCCATGTGTAAAGAATTGGGTGAAACCGATTACACTTGCACGTCATGCATATGGAGATATCTATAAGAATACAGAATTTTATATTGACAAGCCGGGAGATGCATATCTTGTATTTGAGGGCGAAGACGGAGAAGAGCGTAAGGAGCTGATCCAGCATTTTGATGGAGCAGGTGTTCTCCGTGGCATGCATAATCTTGATGATTCCGTAAAGAGCTTTGCGAGAAGCTGCTTTAATTATGCACTGGACACAAAGCAGGATGTATGGTTCGGAAGCAAGGATACCATTTCCAAAACATACGATGGAAGATTTAAAGAGATTTTCCAGCAGATCTTTGATGCAGAGTTTAAGGATAAATTTGAGGAAGCCGGCCTGACCTATTTTTACAGTCTGATCGATGATATCGTAGCCCGTGTTATGAAGGCAGAAGGCGGTTTTATCTGGGCATGCAAGAACTATGACGGAGATGTTATGAGCGACATGGTATCTTCCGCATTTGGCTCTCTTGCCATGATGACCTCTGTACTGGTATCCCCGAAGGGATATTTTGAGTATGAGGCTGCCCACGGAACAGTTCAGAGACACTATTATCGTCATCTTGAGGGAAAAGAAACATCCACAAACTCTGTTGCAACGATCTTTGCATGGACAGGAGCTCTCCGCAAGAGAGGCGAGCTGGACGGAAATGAAGCACTTGCTGATTTTGCAGGAAAACTGGAAAAAGCAACACTGGATACCATTGAAAGCGGAAAGATGACCAAGGATCTTGCACTGATCACTTCCCTGAAAGAGGTACAGGTATTGAACAGCAAAGAGTTTATCCTTGCTGTAAAGACAAAACTGGATGAACTGATGGCATAAATAACAGGAATTTCAGAATTTCAAGTAATTTCATAAAAAATAAAAAACTGCACCGGAAGATCCAGGGATGGATCACGGTGCAGTTTTTTATGAGGGATATATATGGATCATCTGATCTCTGTCAGATCGAAGCGTTCATGGCCTGCTGTACATGTTCCACAAGGATCTGCCGGACCTGGGGATATTCGCCAAGTCCCTTCAGTACAGGGGTGACTTCATATCCTTCGGAAGAAAGACGGTTCATCCAGGAGTCCGGATCTGCACCGGCAGATCGTTCTGTGCATGGTCGCCGGCTACGATCATGAAAGGCGCCAGCACGATCTTTTTCGGATGAAAGCTGTCGGCAGCCCGGAGAAGGGAGTCCAGGGCCGGATAGCTTCTACAGTTCCAAGAAAAATATTTTTATGTCCGGTATCTTTAAAACGGTAATCCAAAGCAGCGTAAACCGTGTTTGCGTAGTGTTCTGTTCCATGTCCCATCAGTACAAGTGCAGTGTCCGGATCCATGTCCCGGAATTCATCTGCAACTACCCGGACGATCGCCTGGTTATCTTCTTCTGTTGTGAGAAGAGGATTTCCGAAAACAATACTGGAAAAACGGTCACGAAAAGAAAGCGCATCGGCTTTCATCTGATCATTTTCGATACCGTTGATCACATGAGTCGGCTGTACGATCACATCGGTGATACCATCCAGAAGCATCTGTTCCAGAGCCTCCTTTACCGTGTGGATCGTAAGACCGTCCCGCTTTTTTAGTTTGGCAATGATCATTTTGCTTGTCCATGCACGGTAGGTGGGACAGGCCGGGAATGCATCGGCAATATCGTGCTCGATGGCCTCGATGGTAAGCTTACGGGTGTTTTCATAGCTTGTGCCGAAACTTACTACTAGGATCGCTTTTTTTGAAGCTGAGTTCATACGGGGATTTCCTCCATCCTGATAATTATGGTGATTATGATAAACTCTTTATATTTCTCCGCTGGAATATAAAGATGATCCGCAATTTCTACCATAAGATATTATAAAAGGGAGGGCTGACATTGTCAATCGTAGTTGACTTTCCTTACGGAAATGTTTATCATTATAAAAGATTGTGGAAACAAAGGAGAAACGTAGGACATGAGTATATTCATGATTGGAATCGATCATAATATGGCACCTGTAGATGTCAGAGCGCAGTTTGCTTTTACCCGTAAAAATACCGGAGAGGCGCTGCGCAGGCTGAAAGAAGAAGCTGGGATCTGCGGGTGTATTATTCTGTCGACCTGTAACCGGCTGGAACTGTGGGTAAGTACTGCAGATGAGGAGAAGCCGGACCTGTATCAGTGGCTCTGCTCGTTGAAAGGTGTGCAGGGAGAACAATACCAGAAGTATTTTACCAGCAGAGAAAACGAAGAGGCGGTGGAACACCTGTTTTATCTTACCAGCGGACTGAAATCCCAGATCCTGGGGGAAGATCAGATCCTGACCCAGGTAAAAGATGCGTTGAGTATGTCAAGGGATGAGTTTACCACAGACAGTGTTCTGGAGGTGCTTTTCCGTATGGCGGTAACTGCAGGCAAGAAGATCAAAACGGAAGTGCCGTTTTCCCATGGAAATCCTTCTGTGATCCATCAGGCCATCCGTTTTCTGGAAGAGGGCGGTTATCATGTTCGCAATAAAGTCTGTATGGTGATCGGAAACGGTGAGATGGGGAAGATGGCTGCCCAGACACTGCGTGAAGCAGGAGCGGATGTGACGGTTACGATCCGTCAGTACAGAAGTGGTGTTGTGAGCATTCCTGTTGGATGCAGCAGGATCAATTATGGTGAGAGAATGGATTATCTGCCGGAGTGTGACCTGGTGGTCAGCGCAACAGCAAGCCCCAATTATACACTGACGGAAGAATTGTTTGAGGATGTACGTGTGGAACGACCTATGATCCTTATCGATCTGGCAGTTCCAAGAGATATTGATCCGGAGATCCGAAAAAAAGATAACATCACACTTTATGATATGGACAGCTTCCGAACCGGCGAGACACCGAAGGAACTTGCAGATAACCTAGAAGCAGCAGGAGCCATTGTGAAGGCCCAGATGAACGAATTTTTCCAGTGGCTGGAAGGTCGTGATATCATCCCGCGCATCCAGGAGATCAAAGCGGATGCTGTGGAAGATCTGAACCTGAGGATCGAAAAAATCTTCCGGAAAACTCCTATGGAGGATTCAGACAGAGAAAACCTGAAAAAAGCAGTGGATACTGCAGCCGGAAAGGTTGTGAACAAGCTGATCTTCGGGCTTCGGGACAGTCTGAACCAGGATGCTTTTCTGGAATGTGTGGAAGGACTGGAGAAACTTTATGAAGAATAAACCTTATTTCCCCATGTTTATAGACCTGTCCGATAAAAATATCGTTGTGGCAGGTGGTGGTAATATTGCTACCAGAAGAATAAAAACTCTTCTGAAATTTACAAGAAATATCACGGTAGTGGCTACAAAAGTGACCCAGGAGCTTATGGATCTCGGGAAAGCAGGAACCGTGACTCTGTATATCCGTCCCGTGAAACGTTCTGATTTTGCCAATGCATATATGGTGATCGCAGCCACCAATGACTGGAAGCTGAATGATGAGATCCACCGTGTCTGTAAGGAGGAGGGCATTTATGTTAATGTAGCCTCCGACCGGGAAGCCTGTGATTTTTATTTCCCAGGCGTATATATGCGGGATGAAATGGTAGTTGGAGTTACAGCCAGCGGACTGGATCACAAAAAAGCAAAGCGTGTAAGGGAAGAGATCCAGAATGCGCTGGAAAAAGTATTGGGAGAGCAGGATGAAGATGAAGAGAGATAAGATCGTGATCGGCAGCAGAGAGAGTAAGCTTGCAGTGCTGCAGAGCGAAATGGTCCGTGACTACATAAAAGAAAAAAATCCGGATCTGGAAGTGGAAATCCTCACTATGAAAACTACCGGGGATATCATTCTGGACCGTACACTGGATAAGGTTGGCGGAAAAGGGCTTTTTGTAAAGGAGCTGGATAAAGCACTGATAGATGGAAGAAGTATTCTTTCTGTACACAGCCTGAAAGATATGCCTATGGAGGTTCCGGAGGAGCTGCCGCTTCTGGCTTTTTCCAAAAGAGAAGATCCGAGAGACGTACTGGTTCTTCCTGAGGGAACTTCTGAACTTGATAAAAGCAAGCCCCTTGGATGCTCCAGCTTAAGGAGAACCTTACAGCTTAAAAAACTGTATCCGGATATGGATGTCAGAAGTATCCGCGGAAATCTTCAGACAAGACTCCGGAAGCTGGATGAAGGACAGTACAGTGCATTGATCCTGCTGCTGCCGGCCTTAAGAGACTTGGACTGGAATCCAGGATCAACCGGTATTTTACAGCAGATGAGATCATTCCGGCTGCTGGTCAGGGAATCCTTGCTGTACAGGGAAGAAAAGGGGAAGCTTATGATTTCCTGGAGGGCTACTGTGATAAGGATGCCTGGACCGCGGGAAGTGCGGAGCGTGCTTTTGTAAAGCTCCTGGATGGAGGGTGCTCTTCTCCGGTGGCTGCCCATGCGGAAATTCTCGGGGATGAGATCTATCTCAGAGGGCTTTATTATAATGAAAAAGACGGTTCCTATGTAACAGGAACACTGCGTGGCAATAAGGCAGATGCGGAAAGCTTAGGCAGGGAACTGGCAGAAACTCTTCGGAAAAAAGGAGAAAACAGATGAAAACAGGAAAAGTATGGCTGGTAGGAGCGGGTCCTGGCGATATCGGCCTTTTTACATTAAAAGGCCTCAAAGTGCTGGAACAGGCAGATGTGGTCGTCTATGACAGTCTGGTAGGGCAGGGAGTTCTGTCAAGAATCCCGGAAAATGCCAGGCTGATCAATGTAGGCAAACGTGCCAGTCACCATATCATGCGTCAGGAAAATATCAATCAGGTACTTCTTGAGGAGGCACAGCGGGGTCTTCGTGTGGTGCGCCTGAAAGGCGGAGATCCATTCCTCTTTGGAAGAGGAGGAGAGGAGCTGGAGCTTCTTCGGGAGAATGGGATCCCTTATGAGGTTGTTCCGGGTGTTACTTCCTCCATTGCAGTACCGGCATATAACGGGGTTCCGGTAACACACAGGGATTTCTGTTCTTCAGTCCACATCATTACAGGACACAAGAAAGCCGGAGAAGAATATGATATAGACTTCCGGGCACTTGTTGATACAAGGGGAACGCTTGTATTTCTGATGGGCGTGTCCGCACTTCCGGATATCTGCGAGGGTCTGATAGGTGCAGGAATGGAAAAGGACATGCCTGCGGCGATCCTGCAGAAGGGAACTACAGCAGGTCAGAAACGGATCGTAGCAACAGTTTCTACCCTGGAAGAAGAGGTGAAACGCCAGGGGATCGAGACACCGGCGATCATTGTGGTGGGTAAGGTATGTACACTGGCAGAGAAGTTTGGCTGGTATGAAGAACTGCCGCTTTCAGGATGGAAGGTCCTTGTCACAAGACCGAAGGAGCTTGTTTCCAGAACTGCGGACATGCTTCGTGAAAAAGGCGCGGAGGTTCTGGAGCTTCCGGCGATCCGTACTGTCCCCATGGAAGATCAGAGCCGTCTCTATAAAGCGCTGGATCACCTGGAGGAATATCAGTGGCTTGTATTTACCAGCTACAGGTGTAAGGGTATTTTTTGAAGAACTAATCCGCCATGGAAAAGATATCCGTGCCATGGGAAATGCCCGTCTGGCCGTGATCGGGGAAGGAACAAAAAAGGCCCTGAAGGAAAGAGGTCTGCTGGCAGATTTTGTGCCGTCGGTATATGACGGGGATACTCTTGGAAAGGAACTTTCAGAGCTTCTTTCCGGTGGAGAAAAGATACTTATCCCGCGGGCAGAAAAGGGTAATGAAAAGCTCACCGCATTTCTTGCACAGGCAGGCGCTGTGGTCGAGGATGTTCCGACCTATCAGACTCTTTACGAAAAGAGCCAGCTCATCGATGAGAAGAAGGAATTTGAAACAGGACAGATCAGCTGTGCGGTGTTTACAAGTGCCTCCACTGTGAAGGGATTTGTGGAGGGAACAAAAGGACTGGATTATTCAAAGGTTAAGGCGGCCTGCATCGGCAGACAGACGAAGGCGGCTGCTGAGAGCTTTGGAATGAAAGCATATATGTCAGAAAAAGCCACCATTGACAGTCTTGTCAAGCTGGTGGAGGATATGAAAAGGAGCGAATGATCATGGAACTGACAAAAAGACCAAGAAGATTAAGAGGTAGCGAAAACCTTCGTAAGATGGTACGTGAGACAAGAATGGATAAATCTTCTCTTATGTATCCTATGTTCGTAATGGAAGGAGAAAATAAGGAAGAAGAAATTCCGTCCATGACCGGGCAGTACCGTTACAGCCTGGACCGTCTTCCGTATAAACTGGAACAGCTTTCCAAAGCCGGTGTAGGCAGTGTGATGTTTTTTGGTATTCCTGACCATAAGGATGAAGTGGGCAGCGGTGCCTATGATCCGGAGGGAATCGTTCAGAGAGCTCTTCGCATTGCAAAAGAGAAATTTCCGGAGCTTTATTATGTAACAGATGTATGCATGTGTGAGTACACTTCCCATGGCCATTGCGGCGTTCTCTGCGGTCATGATGTGGACAATGACAAGACACTGGAGCTTCTTGCAAAAACAGCACTTTCCCACGTGGAGGCAGGTGCAGATATGGTTGCTCCGTCTGATATGATGGATGGTCGTGTTGCAGCGATCCGCCAGTGTCTGGACAAGGCAGGGCATTATACAACACCGATCATGTCCTATGCAGTAAAATATGCTTCTGCATTTTATGGTCCGTTCCGTGAGGCAGCAGATTCTGCTCCGTCTTTTGGTGACAGAAAGAGTTACCAGATGGACCCACACAACAGCAGAGAAGGACTGAAAGAGGCACTTGCAGATGTGGAAGAGGGCGCAGATATCATCATGGTAAAACCGGCTCTTGCATACCAGGACATGATCTGGCAGGTAAAGGAGATCACAAACGTTCCGGTTGCCGCATACAGTGTCAGCGGTGAATATGCAATGGTAAAAGCAGCAGCTGCAAACGGCTGGATCGACGAGGAAAGAATCGTAGGTGAGATGGCTACCGGAGCATTCCGTTCCGGCGCACAGATCTATCTTACCTATTACGCAGAACTTCTGGCAAGGCTTATGGATGAAGGGAGAATCGGCTGATGACAAAATCAGAACAGTTATTTGAGCGTGCGGTAAAAAGAATCCCGGGAGGTGTAAACAGCCCGGTAAGATCTTACGGAGCCATCGGTGAGGCACCTCGTTTTATTGAAAAAGCAGATAAATGTTACATCTATGATGTAGATGGAAACCGTTATGTGGATTACATTGATTCCTGGGGCCCGATGATCCTGGGACATAATTTCCCGGAGATCCGCGAGAGTGTGATCAAGGCCTGCGAAAATGGCTTGAGCTTTGGCTGTGCTACAGGAATCGAAGTAGAGATCGCAGAATTTATCTGTGAACATATTCCACATGTAGATATGATCCGTATGGTAAACTCAGGAACAGAAGCTGTTATGAGTGCCATCCGTGCAGCAAGAGGTTTTACCGGAAAAGACAAGATCATCAAATTTGCAGGTTGCTATCACGGACACAGCGACTGCCTTCTGGTAAGTGCCGGCTCCGGTGTCATGGCAAGTGGTATTCCGGACAGCGCCGGTGTTCCGAAGGGCTGTACACAGGATACCATGACGCTACCTACAATGATGCCGCCAGTGTGGAAGCACTTCTCAAACAGGAAGAGGGAAATGTGGCAGCCGTGATCGTGGAGGCAGTAGGAGCAAACATGGGTGTGGTTCCTCCGAAACCAGGCTTCTTAAAGCGGCTTCGTGAGCTTTGCGATGAGCACAATTGTCTGCTGATTTTTGATGAAGTGATCACAGGCTTCCGACTTGCCTTTGGCGGAGCAGCAGAGTATTTTGGTATCCGTCCGGATCTTGTCACCTACGGGAAAATAATCGGCGCAGGAATGCCGGTAGGCGCTTATGGCGGACGTAAGGAGATCATGGATCTGATCTCACCGTGTGGTCCTGTATACCAGGCAGGTACCTTAAGCGGAAACCCGGTTGCCATGGCTGCAGGTTTCACACAGCTGAAATATCTCTATGAGCATCAGGAAATCTACAAAGATCTGGCTGCCAAAGGTGAGAAGCTTTACGGCGGCTTGAAGAAGATCGTGGAGGAAAAAGGTCTTCCATATCAGGTAAACTATGATTCTTCTCTGGCAAGTATTTTCTTTACAGACCAGGAGGTAAAAGACTATGTTTCTGCAAAAACATCCAACCTGGAGCTTTTTGCAAAATATTTCAAGGGAATGCTGAAACGAGGCATTCATCTTGCACCTTCCCAGTTTGAGGCGATGTTCCTTTCCACAGCGCATACAGATGAAGTAATTGATGAAACTCTGGAAGCAATGAGAGGCGCTTTGGGAGATCTGTAAAGAGGCGTAATGGATGCGCAGGAGCCGATCCATTTGCGTGGATTATGTGTGAACGCCATAGTGAACGGCAGCTTTGCATAAAAAATTGCACAAAAGATAACAGGATGGTAACTTGTTCTTGCAGAAGCTTTGTGATAAAATAAACACAAAAATACGTAACCAATGTAAAAAGCAGGAGGCCAGAACTTATGGGAAAAAAGAAGTACGTGGCTTACGTGGGAACATATACCCATGGAACCAGTAAGGGAATTCAGGTATACGATGTAGATGTAGAAAAAGGAACACTCACAGAACGAAGCGAAGTGGAAGTTAGCAATGCTTCTCATCTGGCAGTATCAAAAAACGGTAAATATCTGTATTCCATTGAGGATGAGGGTGTAGCTGTATTTGAAAGAGACAAGAACGGTGATCTTACCCGCCTCAACAGTGTGGATATCAACGGAATGCGAGGCTGCTATCTTGCAACAGATGTGGACGGAAGATATCTTTATGTGGCAGGGTACCATGATGGTAAGGTAACGGTTGTACATACACATAAAGACGGCCGTCTGGGAAGTGTTATGGACGGCGTTTTCCACAAGGGACTTGGAAGCGTGGCAGAGCGTAACTTCCGTCCGCATGTTAATTGTGTACGTCCGACACCGGATAATAAGTATCTCTGTGCGGTAGATAATGGTATCGATCAGGTTAAGATCTATCGTATCAATAAGAAGAAAGACAAACTGGAGCTGGTTGACATTCTTCGCTGCCCGAGAGAGAGCGGCCCTCGTATCATCCGTTTCAGTGATGACGGAAGATTTGCATATCTTCTTTTTGAGCTCAGCAATGAGGTGAAGGTATACAGCTATGACGGAAGCGGTAAGAATCCGGAATTTCAGCTGCTTCAGAGCATTACCACTCTTGGAAAAGAGGATTCCAATGATGCGCTCCATAACGCAGCTTCCGGTATGTCTCTTTCTGCGGACGGTAAATATCTTTTCTGTACAACAGCAGGGGAAAATACTGTGACTATGTATGCAGTAGACCAGGAAACAGGCCTTCTGACCAAGAAATTTACACTTCCGATCAGTGGTGATTACCCGAAGGATCTTATGATCTTCCCGGATAACAAGCATATTGCTGTTGCCAATCATGCCAGCAACAGTATTACCGTTTTCACTGTGGATTATGAAAAGAATATCATCATGATGAATGAAAAACCAAGAAAGATCGAGACACCGAACTGTATCCATATCTGGCCGGTACCGGATACATGGGAGCAGTTGGATTAAGAACAGGATTGATCAAAGTAAGTCTTGCACAGGCAGACAAAAACAGACTCAGGGACGAGTAGGAACTTTCCCTGAGTCTGTTTTTTTGCGCATTTATAATTTTTTATCTGACAGGTCAAAATGTGAAATTACCGCTGATAAAATTCGTGGATACGATCCATCCGTGCACTCATATTGTTAAAAAGTGCATCTGTAATGGTAAGTGCTGCCATAGCTTCCACAACGACTACTGCACGCGGTACGATCACCGGATCATGCCGGCCCTTGATCTCAAGCTCCAGGTTTTCTCCGGTGTTGGTCACAGTAGACTGAGACTGACTGATGGAAGGAGTAGGTTTGATATGTGCACGGAGTATGATATCACTGCCGTCACTCATACCACCCATAATACCACCTGCGTGGTTGGAAGTTTTGGAAATAATGCCGTCTTTCTGTACAAAACCGTCGTTGTCTTCGGAACCGGTAAGACGTGTCACGTTGATGCCGTCACCGATCTCAACAGCTTTTACAGCACCGATGGACATGATCGCATGAGCGAGGGTAGCATCCAGCTTGTCAAAAACCGTATCGCCCAGACCGGCAGGAACGTTTTTGATGCGGCATTCAATCACACCGCCGGCACTGTCCTGACTGTTCAGACATTGTTCGAGATAGGCAGATGCCTTTGCAGCTGCGTCGGCATCTGGCATGCAGAGTGCATTATTTCGGATCTCTTCTTCTGAGAAGGACCGGATCTCTACAGGACCGATGGATCTTGCGTAGGTAGTAAATGTAATGCCAAGTTCGTTTAACAGCTTGATGGCAATGGCACCGGCTGCCACACGTCCGGCGGTTTCTCTTCCGGAGGAGCGTCCACCTCCACGGTAATCACGGAATCCGTATTTCTGGTCAAAGGTAAAGTCTGCGTGACCGGGACGATAGGAGTATGCGATATTTCCGTAATCTCTGGAACGCTGATCTGTATTGCGGATCAGAAGAGAAATTGGAGTACCGGTAGTCTTTCCTTCAAAAACTCCGGAAAGGATCTCCACCAGATCTCCTTCCTTACGGGCAGTTGTATAACGGCTCTGACCGGGCTTCCTCCGGTCAAGAAAAACCTGGATATCTTCTTCGCAGAGAGAAAGACCTGCGGGACAGCCGTCGAGAACGGCACCGATAGCCTTGCCGTGAGATTCTCCCCAGGTGGTAACCACGAATTTCCGAATGATGACTGACTCATTTGTATAACTTCCTTTCGTTGGAATTCTGGAATCATTATATAGGAAGCCGGAAAAAATGTAAAGAACGTGGAAGGCAGAATGAATTTTTATGTAAAGATCATGTGAAATTATTTAAAAGCTCTTTTAAAAAGAAAAGGTATGAATTGACAAAGCTATTTTGACTATTTATAATAAAAAAGAATTTTGCCCTGGCAAAAGAAAAGCAAGAGAAGGGAAGTGGGAATCGTGGTAAGGATTTACAAGACAATAGACGGAGCCATCCACCAGATACAGGAACCGGAGGAAGGCTGCTGGATTGCGCTGACGAATCCGACGGCAACAGAGATTTTTGAATTTTCCGAGAAGTTTGATATAGAGGTTGACGATTTACGATCCCCTTTGGATGAGGAAGAACGGTCACGTATCGAAGTTGAGGATAATTATACACTGATCCTGGTTGATGTTCCTATGATCGAGGAACGTAATGACAAGGACTGGTATGGGACAATACCGCTTGGCATCATTGTGACGGGGTCTATGATCTTTACCATCTGTCTGGAGGACACACCGGTTCTTACCAGATTTATGGAGGGAAGAGTCCGGAGCTTTTTTACCTATATGAAGACCCGTTTTATCTTTCAGATCCTTTACAGAAATGCGAGCATGTACCTGCGTTATCTGCGTATCATTGACAAAAAAAGTGAGCAGGTGGAAGAAAAACTGCATCTTTCCACAAGAAATGAAGAGCTGATCGAGCTTCTGGAGCTGCAGAAATCCCTGACTTATTTTATCACATCACTCCGGTCCAATGAGGTTGTGCTGGAGAAGCTTCTGAAGATAGACAGCATCAAGAAATATCCGGAGGACACCGATCTTCTGGAGGATGTCATCACTGAGAATAAGCAGGCGATCGAAATGGCCAATGTGTACAGCGGTATCCTGAACGGAACTATGGATGCTTTTGCATCGATCATCTCCAATAATATGAATATCGTTATGAAGGTACTGGCGATCATTACTATTGTCATGAGTATTCCGACTATTGTGTTCAGTGCTTACGGAATGAATGTGGCTGGTTCCGGTATGCCCTTATCAAGGAGTCCATTGGGATTTCTGATCATTATCCTGATTTCTGTGGCGATCAGTGTTGTGGCAGCGATCATTCTTTCCAAGAAGCGATTTTTCTGATTTTCAAAAGTTTTCTGAAAGGAGATTTTAATGAAATTTATCGACAAACTGGAACGTAAATTCGGAAGATTCGGGGTTCCGAATCTGACTGTTTACATCATCGGATGTTATGTGTTGGGGTATTTTCTGGCTATGTTTGCTCCAGGAGTTTTGAATATGCTGAGTCTTGATATGTCCATGGTCATGAAGGGACAGATCTGGAGACTGGTGACATGGGTGATCTATCCGCCGTCCAGTGTGGGAGGAACCGGCAATCTTGTGATGTTCCTTCTCGCAATCTTTTTTTTCTATTATCCGATCGGTACTTCACTGGAACGTACCTGGGGAACTTTCCGGTACACATTGTATATTTTTTCAGGTGTTTTGTTTACTGTGATCGCAGCAGTGCTTTTACATGTATTTACAGGTGGTTATGTGGTTATGAACGGGATCGCCTATTCTCTTGGCGGAAATATTTTTACCACATATTATATCAGTCTTTCTATTTTCCTTGCCTATGCAGTCACATATCCGGATCTTCAGCTGCTTCTTATGTTTGTGATCCCGATCAGGATGAAATGGATGGCCTTTGTATACGGACTGTTCATTGCGTGGGATATCGTATCTTATCTTCGAGTCGGGCTTTGGGTAGGTGTAGTACCGATCGTAGCATCACTTTTAAACTTTGTGATCTTTTATTTTAGTACCCGTGATATGAACCGATACAATCCGAAGGAGATCCACAGGAGGCAGCAGTTTAAGAAGGCTGTGGCTCCTTCCAGAACAGGGTCCGGTCCGGATGGGATCGCCAAGCATAAATGTGCGATCTGCGGACGTACCGAAAAGGATGATCCAAACCTGGAGTTTCGTTTCTGCTCAAAGTGCAACGGAAATTATGAATATTGTCAGGATCATTTATTTACACATAAACACGTACAGTAAAACGTAAAAAGAAGGAGAATAATTGATTATGAAAAAAACTAAGATCATTTGTACACTTGGACCTGCCAGTAATAACAGGGAAACTCTGAAGGCTCTTATGGAGAATGGAATGGATATTGCCAGATTCAACTTTTCTCACGGAGACCACGAGGAGCAGAAGGGCCGTGTGGATATGATCAAGGAGCTTCGTGAGGAGCTTGATATGCCTATTGCCATGCTTCTTGACACAAAGGGACCGGAGATCCGTACCAGACTTTTAAAGGACGGACAGAAGGTTAAGCTGGAAGCGGGAAAACAGTTTGTACTTGGAATTGGCGATTTTGAAGGCGACAGCACAAAGGTTGCTATCACATATGAGACACTTTATAAGGATGTAAAACCGGGAAACAGGATCCTCATTGATGATGGTCTGATCGAGTTGGAGGTTAAGGCGATCAAGGGAACCGATATTGTCTGTGATATCTTAAACGGTGGTGAGCTGGGAGAGAAGAAGGGGGTAAATGTTCCCTATGTAAAAGTAAATCTTCCGGGAATCACAGAGCAGGATAAGAAGGATATTATCTTTGGTATCGAGCAGAAATTTGATTTCATCGCGGCATCTTTTGTTCGTTCCGCAGAGGTGATCCGTGAGATCCGTAAGCTTCTGAATGATAATGGTGGAAAGGATATCGGTATTATCGCGAAGATCGAGAATGCAGAGGGTGTTGAGAATATTGATTCCATCATTGAAGCATCTGACGGTATCATGGTTGCCAGAGGAGATCTTGGTGTGGAGATTCCTGCAAGCCAGGTACCTCACATCCAGAAGGAGATCATCCGTAAGTGTAACGAACATTATACACCGGTTATTACAGCAACACAGATGCTTGATTCCATGATCCGTAATCCGCGTCCTACACGTGCAGAGGTAGCTGATGTTGCCAATGCGATCTACGACGGAACCGATGCGATCATGCTTTCCGGAGAGACAGCAGCTGGTAAATATCCGGTTGATGCTCTTAAGATGATGGCAGATATCGCAGAGATGACAGAGCCGCATCTGGATTATAAAGTGTTTATTGAACATCGTTCCATGGACGGAAGAGAGAAGATCTCCAGTGCAGTGGCACTTGCAACGGTGCGTACTGCAAAGAACCTGAAGGCGAACGCTATCGTAACACCGACAATGAGTGGAAATACAGCCAGACTGATCTCCAATTTCCGCCCGAAGGTTCCAATCTATGCGATCACACCAAACTCAACCATCCAGCATAAACTTCAGCTGATCTGGGGTGTAACACCTCTGAAAGGATATCAGAGAGATACCACGGACCATATCATGTCTCAGGCTATGAATGTTGTCCGTAGCCGTCATCTGATACATAAAGGAGACCTTGTTGTATTTACAGCAGGAGACCCTGCGACCAACATGACAAACGGTCGTGGTGCAGTGACAAATATGATGCACGTGATCGAGGCAGAATAAGACTGAGTTTTCTTCGGGAACAGCAGTCGGAAAAACAGGAGATGCAGTTATTATGAAAAAAGAACCATTTGTGACACTTGAGAAACTCAACGAAATTACTGAAAAGTTTCCGACACCCTTCCATCTCTATGATGAGAAGGGAATCCGTGAGAATGCAAAAGCCCTGAAAGAGGCCTTTGCATGGAACAAAGGATTCAAGGAATTTTTTGCGGTAAAGGCAACACCGAATCCATATCTGATCAATATTCTGCAGGAGTATGGCTGTGGCTGCGACTGCTCCTCAGAAACAGAGCTTATGATGGCCAAGGCAGTAGGCTGCAAAAAGGGCGATATCATGTTTTCTTCCAATGACACACCGGAGAAAGAGTTCAGATATGCAGATGAGATCGGTGGGATCATCAACCTTGATGACATCACACATATTGAGAGCGTAGAGAAAGCTCTCGGAAAAATCCCGGAAGTGATCAGCTGCCGTTACAATCCAGGTGGAGTATTTAAGATCAGTAACGGTATCATGGATAATCCCGGAGATGCAAAATACGGAATGACTACCGAGCAGATCTTTGACGCATTCCGTATCCTGAAATCCAAAGGTGCCAAAGAGTTCGGAATCCATGCATTCCTTGCAAGCAACACAGTGACCAATGATTATTATCCAATGCTTGCAAAGGTTATGTTTGAGCTTGCCGTGAAGCTTCAGAAGGAGACAGGTGCACACATTAAATTCATCAACCTTTCCGGTGGTATCGGAATTCCTTATAAACCGGATCAGGAGCCAAATGATATCCGTGTGATCGGTGAGGGTGTCCGCAAGGTTTATGAAGAAGTACTTGTTCCGGAAGGAATGGGTGATGTTGCGATCTATACAGAGCTTGGCCGTTTCATGATGGGACCGTATGGCTGCCTTGTCACAAAAGCAATCCATGAGAAGCATACACATAAAGAGTATATCGGCGTAGATGCCTGTGCAGTAAATCTGATGCGTCCGGCTATGTATGGTGCTTATCATCACATTACGGTTATGGGTAAGGAGAACGAGCCGTGCGATCATAAATATGATGTGACAGGTTCCCTCTGTGAGAATAATGATAAATTTGCCATTGACCGTATGCTTCCGAAAATCGACAAGGGAGATCTTCTTGTGATCCATGATACAGGTGCTCATGGTTTTGCAATGGGTTATAACTACAATGGTAAACTGAAATCTGCAGAGATCCTTCTTCATGAGGACGGCAGCTTTGAGATGATCCGTCGTGCCGAGACACCGAGAGATTATTTTGCAACCTTTGACTGCTTCCCTGTTTTTGAGAAACTTCTTCAGGATGAAGACGAACTGAAATAAAATAGCGGAAATATATAAAAACAGCCCTCTATGCATCTTGGTAATGATGCATAGAGGGCTGTTTTATGTTTAAGTATCTGGTAGGCATAAGATCGCGAGCAGGGCGGAAGGTGGTCAAATGCAGGGTTACAGCTTCCAGCTGTCGGAGATTTCTGCCAGGGCTTTTCTAAACTCAAAGAAAAACAGGATGGCAGTAAATGTAACGGCCAAGATATCCGCAACCGGCTCGGCCATATAAACTGCATTTGTCCGGTCAGCACGGAAAATATTGGGCAGGATATAGATCAGCGGGATGACCAGAATAAATTTCCGGACAATAGCCACAATGATGGATCTTTGGCTCTGCCAAGGGAGATAAAGGTCATCTGGCAGGCAATCTGGATACCAAAGATAAACACAACTGCCATATAGATCCGGAGCGCTGTTTTTGTGAAAGCAAGTAATGTACTGTCCGAAGTAAACATTCCGGCAAAGATCTGCGGGAAGATCATAATGATCAGCCACAGGATCACGGAATAAGAAACACTTGTTTTTATAAGAAGCTTAAATGTAGAACGTACACGTTTTTCGTTACGTGCACCATAGTTGTAGCTGATGATAGGCTGTGCACCCTGACCAAGTCCCTGAAGAGGAAGCATGGCAAACTGCATGACGCTGGTAAGGATAGTCATGGCTCCTACTGCAACATCCCCGCCGTATTTTAAGAGTGAGGAGTTGTAGCAGACAGAGATAACGCTTTCACTGAGCTGCATGACAAAGAGAGAAGAGCCAAGAGCCATACAGGCAGAATGATATCGGCTTTCAGTTTCATGGTGCTTTTCCGAAGCTTCAGGAAGGTCTTTTTTCCAAAGAGGAAGGAGAGGACCCAGATGCAGGAAAATGCTGGGAGATCACTGTTGCCAGAGCAGCGCCCCGGACACCCATGTGGAATCCGAAAATAAAAACCGGATCCAGAATAATGTTGGAGATTGCACCGATCAATACGGAGAGCATTCCGGTTTTTGCGAATCCCTGGGCTGTGATGAAATTATTCATGCCAAGAGTCAGCTGTACAAAGATAGTTCCTACTGCATAGATATTCATGTAACCCACCGCATAGTCGATGGTGTTTGCACTGGCGCCGAATGCAAGGAGAAGGCTGCGGTTTCCGAGAAACAGGATAACAGTCAGGATCAGGGAGATGATGATCTGCATGGTGAAGCAGTTTCCGAGAGTCTGTTCGGCTTTCGACGTGTCATTTTTACCCATAAAGATGCTGGCTCTGGGAGCGCCTCCGTTTCCGACAAGAGCAGCGAAGGCAGATACGACCATAATAAGCGGCATACAGACACCTACACCGGTAAGGGCAAGAGCACCCTCTCCGGGAATATGACCAATATAGATACGATCGACGATATTGTAGAGCATATTGATGAGCTGTGCGGCAACGGTAGGAAGTGCAAGCTGCAGAAGCAGCTTTCCGACAGACTCGGTTCCTAAAAAGCTTTTGTCTTTTTCCATTTTTTTATTCCTTTCGTGTTTTTTGGTAGTATATAATAAAGACCTGACAGATTTCTCCGTCAGGTCTTTTATGCGAATGCCGCTGGCCGGACTCGAACCGGCACGGATCGCTCCGCTTGATTTTGAGTCAAGTGCGTCTGCCAATTCCGCCACAGCGGCATAACCATTTATTATAATAGCACAGTATCAGGTGGCTTGCAAGGATTTTTTCAGAATAAAGGTATTATTTGGAAATATTTTTAATTCTAAAAAGTTTATGAAATCGGATGAGGCATCCTTGAAATTGACTGAAAAAAGTGGTAGAGTGTACTACAAGGCTGTACCACCTGATATAGCACTGTGGATATAGCAATATACTATAAGATAACGGAGGAGACTGCATGAATCTGAATTCAAAAAAACCAGAGAAGCGGCCGCTGTATGTATATTACATTATTGCGGTCGTAATTATTGTTCTGCTGAATGTTTTTGCTCTTCCTGCTCTTTCTGAGAGAAGTGTAAAAGAGACCGATTACACCACCTTCCTGAAAGCTGTAGACAGAGGAAAAGTATATGAAGCAACTATTAATTCTGATTATATCTATTATACGATGAAGGTAGATGGAAATGATGTCTATTGTAAGACGGTATCTGTAGAGGATCAGGATCTTGTATCCCATCTTTACGATGCGGGCGTAAGTATAGAGGGTACTGCACCTCAGAGACAGTCCCTGCTTTTATCTCTGATCCTGGGATATGTACTCCCGATCGCAATTTTTATTCTCCTGGGACGCTGGCTCAGCAAGAAGATGATGAGTTCCATGGGAAACGGAGGACCGGGAGGAATGATGTCCTTTGGCAAAAGCAATGCCAAGGTTTATGTGAAATCCTCTACGGGAATCAAATTTTCAGATGTTGCCGGTGAGGATGAAGCCAAGGAGCTTTTGACGGAAATTGTAGATTTCCTTCATAATCCGGAGAAATACAGAGAAATCGGTGCTTCCATGCCGAAGGGTGCCCTTCTTGTAGGCCCTCCCGGAACCGGTAAAACTCTTCTTGCCAAGCAGTTGCCGGTGAGGCGGAGGTTCCGTTTTTCTCAATTTCCGGTTCGGAATTTGTGGAGATGTTTGTGGGTATGGGTGCTGCCAAGGTCCGTGATCTTTTTAAACAGGCCAATGAGAAGGCACCATGTATCGTATTTATTGATGAGATCGATACGATCGGCAAGAAACGTGACGGCTCCGGAATGGGCGGCGGAAACGATGAGCGTGAGCAGACACTGAACCAGCTTTTGACAGAGATGGACGGTTTTGACGGTTCCAAGGGTGTTGTGATCCTGGCAGCTACCAACCGACCGGATTCCCTTGACCCTGCACTTCTTCGTCCGGGACGTTTTGACAGAAGGATCCCGGTTGAGCTTCCGGATCTTCAGGGGCGTGAGGAAATCCTGAAGGTTCATGCCAAGAAGATCAAAATTGCGGATACAGTCCGGTTTGATGAAATTGCCAAGGCGGCAGTCGGTGCCTCCGGTGCGGAGCTTGCCAATATTGTCAACGAGGCAGCTCTCCGTGCAGTCCGCGACGGACGGAAATTTGCCACACAGGCGGATTTTGAAGAAAGCATCGAAGTTGTTATTGCCGGATATCAGAAAAAGAACCGTGTACTTTCCAATAAGGAAAAGCTGATCGTTTCCTATCATGAGGTTGGTCATGCACTGGTTGCTGCCAAGCAGACAGATTCTGCACCGGTCCATAAGATCACGATCATTCCACGTACCTCCGGTGCACTGGGATATACCATGCAGGTAGATGAGCAGGAACATTTCCTGATGACTAAGGAAGAACTGGAGAATAAGATCGCTACATTTACAGGCGGCCGTGCAGCGGAAGAGCTGATCTTCCATTCCATTACTACCGGTGCCTCCAATGATATTGAGCAGGCGACTAAGATTGCCAGAGCGATGATCAGCAGGTATGGTATGAGTGATGATTTTGACATGGTTGCCATGGAAAATGTAAGCAATCAGTATCTTGGCGGAGATGCAAGTCTAACCTGTTCCTTTGAGACGCAGACGCTTTTGGATAAGAAGGTTGTGGAGCTTGTAAGACGGGAGCATGAAAAGGCTACGAAGATCCTTACAGATAATATCGGAAAGCTCCATGAGATTGCCAAGTATCTGTATGAGCATGAGACGATCACCGGTGAGGAGTTTATGAAGATCTTGAATGAAGCGCCGGTGGAGATTGAGAATACACAGGAAAATTAAATATGTTGGCGGGAGGGACGCCGAAGGGAATACTTCTGTAAGGTCTTCGGCTTCCGTTGGGCGTTAGTTCTAAGGCCCTGAAAATCTGCTAAAACCATTAAAAAAGTTCGGAACTCGCGGCTTGTTGCCGCTCAGACAGCCGAACTTTTTTTTTATAACGCAGATTTCCAGAACCTAAGGACTAGCAGCCCTCCTCCAGAGACAGAGCCATACAGAAGTATTCCCTCCGGCTGTGCTCTGGCCATGTGGATTGCTTCTGACTAGTCTTTACCATATTTCCGGGTGTACCTTGGAACAGGTGAGTGCCAGACTTCCGGGGCCGATGTGGCAGGAGACGCTCAGGGAGAGAGGGAAGATGTTGACTTCACCGATATTCGGGAAGGTGGTGAGGACTTCTTTTCGGAATTCTTCGGCTGCTTCCAGGTTGTGGGAGTGGATGACATCCAGGTTGATCTTTTCTCCAAAGCGGTCTGCAATGTCATCTTTGATGGCTTTAGTCATAGTGTTTTTTGCCTGGGTCATGGTGCGGGCCTTGGAGAAGGCGTCCAGCTTTTCGCCCTGGATCTGCAGAACCGGTTTCAGACGGAGCATGGTTCCGATGGCTGCAGCTGCAGGAGTGATGCGGCCGCCCTGTTTCAGGTACTTCAGAGTAGCTACAGTGATATAGATGCTGGAGTCGAAGCGGGTTTCTTCCAGCCAGGTTCCAATCTCATCGGCAGAGAGACCGTTTTTAGCCTGCTGGATAGCCTCGATGGCAGAGTAACGTAAGGTCCCGGAGATCCTCTGGTTGTTTACGACACGTACATGGCCATCATAGTCTTCTGCAAGCATGCGGGCAGTCTGCATGGAGCTGGAGAGACCGCTGGACATGGGGATATGTACGATCTCGTCGTAGTCTTTGAGCAGCTTGTCCCAGAGGGTAGTGACGGATTCCGGTGTAGGCTGAGATGTGGAAACTCTGCAGCCTGGATTTTGTTCAAGATGCTGAAAGAACTCTGATTGGTTCATGTCAATGTCTTCCAGATATTCCTTATCATCTATAAAAAACGGCATTGGAAGCATGTAGATGCCAAGGTCTTTTACCTGAGTGGGAGACATGCCGCAGTTACTGTCTGTAACGATTGCTATAGATTTCATAATGGTGATCCTCCTTGCCTGGATTTTCATATTTGGTCAGTTTTTCTGTTTTCTGACCGCGACATCTCAAGTATACCACAGGAAACCGCCCTTGTCATTCAACGTTTAATTCGCTATAATGATATAACATTCTGGGAAATATTTCCCCAGTCTGGGGCAAATTGTGAAGCGGGATCTCAGAAGAGGCTTATCATATGGGAGAATCCGCTGCTTTGAAAGAGAGGGAAAATATGAACTGTCGTATTGCAGAGGGAATGGTTAATAAATATATCGATCATACGTTGCCGTTGAATGATCTGGAGGATTTTCTGGAGCATATTGAGAAGTGTTCCTCCTGCTACGATGAGCTTGCCACATATTTCATTGTACATAAGGCCATGCAGCAGCTGGATGAGAAACAGGAAGATACTGTTCTGGATTTTAAGGAGCTTCTGGAAGAGGATATTCGAAAATCCAGAAGGTATATCCGAAAAAAGAAATTTCACAGAGCAATCGCTGCAGTGGCAGTCTGCGTTCTGATCGCGGCACTGGTGGTCTTTCTTGTTTTTGTGATCCTGGAACTGAAGGAGGGAATTTGATTTTGAGTGAAAAAATATTACTGATCGATGGTCACAGCATCCTGAACCGTGCGTTTTATGGTCTGCCGGATCTTACCAATGCAGAAGGACGTCATACAGGAGCGGTATATGGATTTCTGAATATTATGTTCAGGATCATGGAGGAAGAGAAGCCGGAGTATCTTACCGTTGCATTTGATCTGAGTGCACCTACGTTCCGGCATAAGAGATATGAAGCCTATAAAGGTACCCGAAAACCCATGCCGGAGGAACTTCGGGAACAGGTTCCGCTGATCAAGGAGATGCTTTCTGCCATGGGAATCAACATCATGTCCCTGGAAGGCTATGAAGCAGATGATCTTCTTGGTACGGTCGCCAGAAGAAGTGAAGCAAAGGGTATGGATGTTACCATTCTTTCCGGAGACCGTGATCTTCTTCAGCTTGCCACAGATAAGGTGCTGATCCGGCTTCCGAAGACTGTCCGGGGAAAGACAACCATTGAAAACTACCATACAGCGGAAGTTCTTGAGAAATATCAGGTAACGCCGCCGCAGATCATAGAACTGAAAGCGCTGATGGGCGACAGCTCCGATAATATTCCGGGAATCCCGGGCGTGGAGAGAAAACCGCGACCAAGATGGTCGTGCAGTTCGGTTCCATTGAGAATGCTCATGAGCATCTGGAAGAGGTAAAGCCTAATAAGGCGAAAGAATCTCTTCGTGAGCATTATGATCTGGCACAGCTTTCCAAAGAGCTTGCAACCATCAACACAGATAGTCCGCTGGAATTTTCCTACGAAAAAGCGAAAGTGGAAAATCCCTATACTCCGGAGGCATATGAATTGTGTAAACGCCTGGAATTTAAGAACATGCTGAACCGTTTTGATCCGGCTACGACAGCAGATTCCTCCATGGAACTGGAATTTTTTACCTGTAATGATCTTTCCGGTGTGGAGGCACTGTTTGAAAAAGCAGCGCAGAAAGATCAGGTGGGTATTTCTGTTCTTGCAGATCCGGATCAGGTGTATACCGTGGGATTGGTCCTGGATGAAAAAGAAATCTATCAGATTCCGGTGGGAGGACTTCTCACAGGGGATTACCTTTGCGGAAAACTGAAAACTCTGGCGGACAGTACGGTGCTCTGTGCTATGGATATTAAATCAGTTCTCAAACATGTTTCCCTTGATGATCCGAAGAAGGTTTTTGATGCGGGGGTTGCTGCATATCTTCTGAACCCGCTGAAATCTTCCTATTCCCATGATGACATTGCCAGAGAATATCTGGATGGTATGATGCTCCCCTCAAAGGAAGACCTTCTTGGAAAGACTTCTCTGAAAAAGGCATGGGAAGAGGAACTGGAATGCCTTGGAAATTATGCCTGCTATCAGGCGTTTGTGCCCTGCATGGCCCGAAAGGTTCTTCTTGAAAAACTGGATGAAACAGGCATGCGTAAGGTTTATGATGAGATCGAGCTTCCTCTTGTCTTTACCCTGGATTCCATGGAAAAATGGGGGATTTCCGTTAAGGGTGAAGAGCTTAAGAGCTATGGTGAAAAACTTAAAGTCCGTATCCAGGAGCTGGAAAAAACCATCTGGCAGGAAGCAGGGGAGGAGTTTAATATCAATTCCCCGAAACAGCTGGGTGTGATCCTTTTTGAAAAGCTGGGACTTCCAGGTGGAAAGAAGACCAAGACCGGCTATTCCACAGCGGCGGATATCCTGGATAAGCTGGCGCCGGATCATGCCATCGTAAAAGATATCCTGGAGTACCGCCAGCTGACCAAGCTGAAATCCACTTATGCAGATGGTCTCGGAAATGTGATCGGAGAAGATGGAAGGATCCACTCTACTTTTAATCAGACGATCACAGCAACCGGTCGTATCAGCAGTACAGATCCGAATCTTCAGAACATACCGGTCCGCATGGAGCTGGGCAGGCTGATCCGTAAGGTTTTTGTGCCGGAGGAGGGATTTGTATTTCTGGATGCTGATTATTCCCAGATCGAGCTTCGTGTGCTGGCACATATGTCCGGTGATGAAAAACTGATCCAGGCTTATCGTGAGGCGGAGGATATCCACCGGCTCACCGCATCCCAGGTGTTTCATGTGCCGCTGGATGAAGTGACATCTCTTCAGCGAAGAAATGCCAAGGCGGTAAATTTCGGAATCGTTTATGGGATCAGTTCCTTTGGACTGAGCCAGGATCTGAGTATTACCAGAAAGAGGCAGCTGCCTATATTGAGAAATATTTCGAGACCTATCCGAAGATCAAGGGCTTTCTGGACGGTCTGGTAAAGGATGGCAAGGAACACGGTTATGTGACAACTATGTTCGGCAGACGAAGGCCCGTGCCGGAGCTGAGATCCAGTAATTTCATGCAGCGCTCCTTCGGAGAACGTGTAGCCATGAACTCACCGATCCAGGGTACTGCAGCAGATATCATCAAAATAGCCATGAACCATGTTTATGAACGAATGAAAAAAGAGGGACTGCGTTCAAGACTGGTGCTGCAGGTTCACGATGAGCTTCTGATCGAGACAAAGAAAGAAGAGATCGAGGAAGTTTCCCGTATTCTGGAAGAAGAGATGAAGGGAGCTGCAGACCTTGCAGTGGAACTTGACGTAGATATGCACCAGGGTGACAGCTGGTATGAGGCGAAATAAATGAGAGTGATCGGAGTAACCGGCGGAGTAGGGGCCGGAAAAAGTACAGTACTTGGAATCCTGGAAGAAGATTTCCAGGCATATGTGATCCAGGCAGACCAGCTTGGTCACATTCTGATGGAACCGGGGGAAGAATGTTACGATGCGGTGATCGCATTGTTTGGAAAAGAAATCATAAAAAAAGATAAAACTATTGACCGGAGACGGATTTCTGATGTAGTATTCACAGATAAGGATATGCTTTTGAAATTAAACGGGATCATCCATCCGGCTGTAAAGCAGAGAATCCTGGATCTTCTTGGAGAACAGAAGGAAGCCGGAAGAGAGATCTGTGTTGTGGAAGCTGCTCTTTTTCTGGAAGAGAATTATCAGGAATTCTGTGATGAAGTCTGGTATGTGTATACAGAGGAGGAAATCCGGATCCGTCGTCTGATGGAAAGCCGTGGCTATTCCAGAGAGAAATCTCTTGGCATTATCCGAAACCAGGTATCTGACCAGGTTTTCAGAGAACATACGGATTATGTGATCGAGAACAATGGAGATCTGAAGGGTACCCGGAGACAGATCAGAGAAGGGATAGAGAGAAATGAGACTTTGTAGTATTGCCAGCGGAAGCAGCGGCAACTGTATTTATGTGGGATCTGAGGAGGCACATGTTCTGGTAGATGTGGGGATCAGCGGGAAGAGTATCGAAAAGGGCCTGAATTCCCTGGATCTTACCGGGAAAGATGTGGACGGTATCCTGATCACACATGAACATTCCGACCATATCAAGGGACTGGGAGTGATCTCCAGAAAATACGGAATTCCCATCTATACCACAGGTGGAACAGCAGATGCCATGCTTCGTATGAAATCCCTTGGAAAAATGCCGGAGGGACTGATCCACGAGATCCGGGAGGATGAGCCTTTTGGGATCAAGGACCTGACGGTAAATCCTTTTACCATTCCCCATGATGCTGCACAGCCGGTGGGTTACCGCCTGGAATGTGGAGAGCATTCTGTGGGCATTGCCACAGACCTTGGAAAATATAATGATTACATTGTAAAAAATCTGGAGAATCTGGATGCAGTGCTTTTGGAAGCAAATCATGACATCCGCATGCTTCAGGTTGGAAAATACCCTTATTATCTCAAGCAGAGGATTCTGGGAGACCGTGGGCATCTCTCCAATGAGAATGCAGGACGTCTGCTCTGTCGGATCCTCCATGATAATCTGAAGGCGGTTTTTCTCGGCCATTTAAGCAGAGAAAACAACTATGAAGAACTTGCCTACGAGACTGTGTGCTCGGAGGTGACACTTGGTGACAACCCGTACCGTTCCAGGGATTTTAAGATCCAGGTAGCGAAGAGGGATCACATATCAGAAATAATCACAGTGTAGAAAGGAAAAAACGATGAAGAAGACAATTATCACAGTAGTAGGAAATGACACAGTAGGAATTATTGCAAAGGTTTGTACATATCTTGCAGAGAATCAGGTTAATATTCTGGATATTTCTCAGACCATCGTTCAGGGTTACTTCAACATGATGATGATCGCAGACACAGCAAAATGTGAAAAGGATGGCGGTGAACTTGCAAAAGAGCTTGAAAATCTGGGCAAGGAGATCGGTGTTGTGATCCACTGCCAGCATGAAGATATTTTTAACATGATGCATCGAGTATGATCAAGCAGCGAATGCGGATTGCCAATGCATATGATATCTACTTTACATCAATCATCAGGGAGAAAATAAAATGATCAATATTTTTGAGGTAAACGAGACAAATAAAATGATCGAGCAGGAGAATCTGGATGTGCGTACCATCACCATGGGGATCAGCCTTCTGGACTGTATCGATCCTGACCTGGATGCACTGAATCAGAAAATATACGAAAAGATCACCACAAAGGCCAGAAATCTGGTAGCTACCGGTGATGAGATCGCAACCGAGTACGGTATCCCGGTTGTGAATAAACGAATTTCCGTAACACCCATTGCTCTGGTTGGCGGGGCTGCATGTAAGAAACCGGAGGATTTTGTGACCATCGCAAGAACGTTGGATAAATGTGCCAAGGAAGTTGGCGTTAACTTTATCGGCGGATATTCTGCACTGGTAAGCAAAGGAATGACTCCGGCAGAGGAGCTTCTTATCCGCTCCATTCCTCAGGCAATGGCAGAAACAGAGCGCGTCTGCAGTTCTGTAAACGTTGGTTCCACCAAGACCGGTATCAACATGGATGCCGTAAAGCTGATGGGCGAGATCATCCTCGCAACAGCAGAGGCTACTAAGGACCAGGATTCTCTTGGATGTGCCAAGCTGGTAGTATTCTGTAACGCACCGGATGATAACCCGTTTATGGCAGGCGCGTTCCATGGTGTCACAGAGGCGGACTGCATCATCAACGTAGGTGTCAGTGGCCCTGGCGTTGTAAAGAAAGCTCTGGAGCAGGTTCGTGGCGAGGACTTCGGAACTCTCTGCGAGATGATCAAACGTACCGCATTCAAAGTTACACGAGTTGGACAGCTGGTTGCACGTGAGGCATCCAAGCGTCTTGACGTGCCGTTTGGTATTGTGGATCTTTCTCTTGCACCGACACCGGCTATCGGTGATTCCGTAGCTGAGATCCTGGAAGAGATCGGCCTTGAGAGAGCCGGTGCACCTGGAACAACTGCAGCGCTTGCACTTCTCAACGACCAGGTGAAGAAAGGCGGCGTTATGGCAGCAGCTGCTGTGGGCGGATTAAGTGGTGCCTTTATTCCTGTCAGCGAGGATCAGGGAATGATCGATGCGGTAAACGAGGGAGCTCTTACTCTGGAGAAGCTGGAAGCCATGACCTGTGTATGCTCTGTTGGTCTGGACATGATCGCAGTTCCGGGAGATACCAAGGCGACTACACTGGCAGGTATCATCGCAGATGAGTCTGCCATCGGTATGGTAAATCAGAAGACAACTGCAGTACGTCTCATCCCGGTTATCGGTAAGGGTGTGGGCGAAACGGTTGAGTTCGGAGGTCTTCTTGGCTATGCTCCGATCATGCCTGTAAATTCCTTCTCCTGTGATGCATTTGTACAGAGAGGTGGAAGGATCCCGGCACCGATCCACAGCTTTAAGAATTAATTTTATTTTTGGACTTGACAGACTCACGTTGATGTGCTAAAGTAAACACAACTTAAAAAACAAACCAGTGAGAAAGAGAAGTAAACATTTCAGGAAGCTTCACAGAGAGCGGTGATGGTGGAAATCCGCAGGGGACCAGATGTTGAATGGACTTTCGAGGGCGGCCCGAACTATTTATCTGTACAGTAGGCGCCGACGGGAACCGAACCCGTTACCAATGAGGAGTGTATGTTAGTACACCGGAAAGTGGACGATTCGTCAATTTGAGTGGTACCGCGATAATAAAGAACTTTTATTACCGTCTCAAGCATGATATAAGCTTGGGACGGTTTTTGTGTTACAGGAAAAGCGATTCTGTCGCATGAAAGTTGTTCCGGAAAAGCAGACCGCAAGGTGTACAAAAGGTAATCATAAGCGGAAATAAGAAGGGAGAACAAAACCATGAAAAAAGAATGTTAGTGATCGCAGCAGCAGTAGCAGCAACAACTATGATGATGACAAGCCCGGTTATGGCGGAAGATTTTAAAGTGGGCATCTGCAATTATGTAGATGATGCTTCCCTGAACCAGATCGTAGACAACATCCAGTCCCGTCTGGAGGAGCTTGGCAAAGAAAAGGGTGTCACATTTGATGTGTCTTATGATAACTGTAATGCAGATGCCAGTGTTATGGAACAGATCATTTCAGATTTTCAGGCGGATAAGGTTGACCTGATGGTTGGTGTGGCTACACCGGTGGCAATGCGTATGCAGTCCGCTACAGAGGGAAGCGATACACCGGTTGTTTTCTCCGCAGTATCTGATCCGGTTGGCTCCGGCCTTGTAGATTCTCTGGATGCTCCTGGTGCAAATATCACAGGAACCAGCGATTACCTGGATACTTCTTCTATCATGAAGCTGATCCAGGCACAGAATCCGGATGTAAAGAAGATCGGTCTTCTCTATGATGTAGGACAGGATTCCTCCACAACAGCGATCCAGGAAGCAAAAGATTATCTGGATAAAGAGGGAATCGAATATGTAGAGCGTACCGGAACCACTACCGATGAAGTCCAGCTCGCAGCAGATGCACTGATCGCTGACGGTGTGGATGCCGTATTTACACCTACGGACAACACCATCATGACAGCAGAGCTTTCTATTTATGAAAAATTCATCGACGCAGGAATCCCGCACTACACAGGTGCCGACTCCTTTGCATTAAATGGTGCCTTTGTAGGATATGGTGTTGATTATGCAAATCTGGGACAGAAAACAGCCGATATGATCGCTGACATCCTGATAGATAATGCGGATCCGTCTAAGACAGCTGTTGAAACCTTTGACAATGGTACTGCAACAGTTAATACAGAAACCTGCAAGGCACTTGGACTTGATTTCGATACCGTAAAGAAGGCATTTGAGCCTCTCTGCACACAGGTAAATGAGATCACAACTGCAGAAAGCTTTGATGAAGTAGAATCAAAATAAATTAACCGCTCACTTTTGTGAGCAGTTATGAAATAAATCCAATTGGAGGAAATCACTGTGACGATTGCAACTATGCTCTCCCTCGGGGAGACTGCCCTGAAGCTTGGACTGATCTGTTCTCTGACAGTTCTTGCTTTGTTCCTTAGTTATTCCATGCTGAATGTCTGCGACCTTTCTACAGATGGCTGCTTTACCTTCGGGGCCGCTGTAGGAGCCGTAGTTGCTGTAAGCGGACATCCGTTTCTGTCCATTGCGGCAGCCATGGCAGCAGGTGTTACATCAGGATTTGTAACGGCTATCCTGCAGACGAAGCTGGGAGTAGACAGCCTGCTTGCAGGTATCATTGTAAATACTGCATTATATTCCGTAAATATCGCGGTCATGGGAGGGTCATCCCTGATCAATATGAATCGGACGACCACAGTATTTACCATGATGAAGGATGCGCTTGCAGGTACACCGTTAAAAGGCAGGGAAGATATCCTCATTGCAGCCATCGCAGTGATCCTCGTGATCGTATTTCTGGTATTCTTCCTGAAAACAAGACTTGGCCTTGCGATCCGGGCAACCGGAAATAATTCTGATATGGTAAAATCTTCCTCCATCAATCCGGTCTTTACAACGGTGATCGGCCTTTGCGTGGCAAATGCATTTACCGCACTTTCCGGATGTCTTCTGTCTCAGTCACAGAAATCCGTAGATATCAACATCGGTCAGGGTATGGTTACCATCGCACTGGCATCCTTGCTGATCGGAGGTACTCTTCTCGGACATGGAGGAATTTTTGTGAGAGCGGTGGGAATGGTGCTTGGTTCCTTTATCTTCCGCCTTGTGTATACCATCGCACTTCGGTTCAATATGCCGGCATTTATGCTGAAACTGGTATCCTCTGTGATCGTTGTTCTTGCAATTTCCGGTCCGTATCTTAAGAAACAGTGGCCGCAGATCCGAAGAAGAATGACTCATACAAAAGGAGGAAGATGATCCATGCTAAAAATCAGCCATATTTCAAAAACATTTAATCCGGGAACCGTAAACAAAAAAAAGGCGATCACAGATCTTTCCCTGGAACTGAAAAAAGGCGACTTTGCTACGATCATCGGTTCCAATGGTGCAGGAAAATCAACACTTTTTAATGCGATCTGCGGTGATTTTCTTACAGATGCCGGTTCGATCGAGCTGGATGGCAGGGATATCACATTTATGCCGCAGCATGCACGCGCAAAAGAGATCGGACGTCTTTATCAGGATCCGATGCGTGGTACTGCACCGGGAATGACGATCGAAGAGAATCTTGCACTTGCAGCCGGCAAGGTGGGTGGCTTTCCCGCACGACCCGGCAGGAAAAAGAGCGTTTTCGTGAGGATTAAAGAAGCTGGACATTGGCTGGAAGAGCGGATGAGCCATCCGGTAGGTCTTCTTTCCGGTGGACAGAGACAGGCGCTGACGCTTTTGATGGCAACCATGAATCCGCCGAAATTACTTCTTCTGGACGAGCATACTGCAGCCCTTGATCCGGGAACTGCTGAGAAAGTCCTTAATCTCACCAGACGGATCGTGGAAGAAAATCAGCTGACCTGTCTGATGATCACACACAATATGCAGTCAGCAATTGATCTTGGTAACCGTATCCTGATGATGGACTCCGGCAATATCGTGCTGGATATCGGAGGGGAAGAGAAGAAGGATATGACCGTGGATGGCCTTCTTGAGAAATTTAAAACGGGAGTGGGCAAGGCTTTGGATAATGACCGTATTCTTTTGTCTGAATAAACGGAATAAATAATGAAGAACCGTTACCGATCATGTGTAAAGTGGAAAATGAATAGCCGCTTTACACAGGTGATGGTTCTTTTTTTATGAAAATTCTTGAGTATGTTACGTTACCGTGGTAAAATAAATGAAATCACTTTGTGATTTCATTTATGAGCAAGTAGCGAAGCGGATTGCGAATATCCGTTTGATTTTATTATGGAAGAGGGACGAATGATATGCAGTTTTCAAAAAGATTGGACCGATTTGGAGATGAAATTTTTGCTGCTCTGAACAACCGGCGTATGGAGCTGGAAGCACAGGGCATGAAGATCTATAACATGAGTGTGGGAACTCCGGATTTCAAGACTCCGGAATATATCAAGAAAGCTGTAGCGGAAGCAGCTATGGATGACAACAACTGGAAATACAGTCTCCGTGATCTGCCGGAGCTTCTGGATGCAGTCTGTATTTATTATAAGAAACGTTTTGATGTGGAACTGACACCGGACATGGTAATGACTGTTTATGGAAGCCAGGAAGGAATGGGGCATCTTGGCATGGCGCTTTGTGATGAGGGAGATACAGTACTTCTTCCGGATCCGTGCTATCCCGTATTTGCAGCAGGAAGTCTGATGGCAGGAGCAGTTCCTTACTATTATCCGCTGGTTGCAGAGCATGATTTTCTTCCCTATGTAAAGGGAATTCCGGAAGAAATTGCGAATAAGGCTAAATATATGGTAGTATCCCTGCCGTCCAACCCGGTAGGAAGCATTGCCACTCCGGGAATTTACGAAGAAATCGTGGAATTTGCGAAAAAATATGATATTCTGATCATTCATGATAATGCGTACAGCGATATTATTTTTGACGGGGCATTTGGAGGAAGTTTTTTGGCCACTCCGGGAGCGAAAGATATTGGCGTGGAATTTTTCAGTCTTTCCAAATCCTTCAATGTTACAGGCGCAAGACTTAGCTTTCTGGTAGGCCGGCCGGATGTGATCGCAGCGCTCCGCAAATTGAGAAGCCAGATCGACTTCGGCATGTTCCTGCCGCTTCAGAAAGCAGCTATTGCAGCACTTCAGGGACCGCTGGACAGCGTAAAAGAACAGTGTCAGAAGTACCAGGAGAGAAGAGATGCTCTCTGCCAGGGACTTCGTGATATCGGATGGGAACTTCCAAATGGAAAAGGCACCATGTTTGTCTGGGCGAAGATTCCGGGTGGCCGCACCGACAGCATGGCATTCTGTATGGAACTGATGGAAAAGGCCGGCGTCATCGTGACTCCGGGAGCAAGCTTTGGTCCCCATGGAGAGGCTACGTACGTTTCGCCCTGGTACTTCCGCCGGAGAAGATCCGGGAAGCAGTGGAAGCGATCCGAAAAAGCGGATTAAACTGAATAACTGAAAGTTGTTCAAAATCCGATCTCAAGCCATGAAAAGATTACTTATCAGCGTTCAAGCCGCTGTGGATCTTAAATGATCCGCAGCGGTTTTTTCATCTCGTGGATGAAAGGCTGACCTGTTTTGTGGCAGAGAAGCATTTCGTAAAGATTGGAAGCCGCACAGGTTTCATTAAAAAGTCGAAGCGCAGTTTCATCGAGGATCGCAGATGCATCGGCGGCTTTGGTGATCAACGGGATCGAGGAGTTTTTCTTGATCTGGCTGAGAAGCGGAGCACTGTTTTTTTGAAAGCCAAGTACCCGGGCATAGGGAATGTGTCCGGGTGCTTTTGTTTTTTGGTCAAGAAAGATCCGGACAAGGCTGCGGCAGATAGCAGAACGGGTAATATCCCGTGTTTTCAAAAGATCCGCAAACTGGGAAAAACCTTCATATTGATTTCGGGATTTCAGGATACGCCGGATCAGTGCATCCGAAAGCTCCGGATACATTTTTAAAGTTTCTTCGGATTCCAGAAGCAGTTTGTAATGCAGAGGAAGATCCAGTGCTGAGTCAGAAAGCCATGCTCCTTTTTTGAGAGAATCCAGGAATCCGGGAAGGGAAGCAGAAGGGATCAACCGGGAAAGATCAGCAGACTGCACAGTTCCTTCGGATTTTTTCATAAGGCTCCGGATGCCGGAAGCAGAGGGAAATTCTTCGTCGGAAAGAAGAGAAAAATCCGTATCATGATAACCACTTCCCTTTCTTAAAAGTGCGTGAGGAAGGATACGGCTGTTAAGACGGAGAAGCGCTTTGCAGTATTCGATTCCCAGGATGTTATTGGGAGAAGAAAGAATGAGTTCAATATGTTCTGATGAAACGCCGAATGTGTTATGCACGGAAGTGGCTTTTTCTCGCATGTAACGGATCAAAGCACTGCTTCTTGCAGCAGGAAAACTCATTCCGGTACGAAGATTCTGCTGAAGGAGTTTGCGGTATTCAAACGGTTCCTTTACAAGAATCTGTGCAATATTCATAAGAGTCTCTGTATCTCCGCATTCACTTCCGAAACATAGCTCATCTACAACACCAAGCCCGTCAAGAAGGCTTACGCCACCTGCGGCAAATCCTTCCGCACTGGCCGTTGCTGTCTGTACCGGCATTTCCAGGATCAGATCGGCGCCTCCGAGAAGAGCCATCTCAGCCCGGAGATGTTTTTCCATAAGGCAGGAGCCCCTCTTTGGACAAAATCCCCGCTCATGGCGATCACAATATAATCAGCACCAAGGATCTCCCGGGCATAGCGGATCTGGTATTCGTGACCTTTGTGAAATGGGTTATATTCTGCAATGATTCCAACAACTTTCATATAAAAAAGTACCTGCCATTTCTGAAAATTATAATGGTGCTATTTTAACATAAGCAATGTAAAAAGTTAAGCGGCATTCGAAATCTGTTTTGCTGCCATAAAACCGAATGTTGCTGTCCGCTCTGGGCCCGGCAACACCCTTTGTGAGATACAGAAATCACGCAAATTTATGATCATGCGCCGAAATCCTCGGGCTATCTGTGATTTTTATTCACAAAAAACACATCGCAGAACATTGTCGGTAAACAGTAACAATTGCACTTCAAAAAATACGCAGTATAGCCATTTTCTGACAATGAAACGCTTGAAAAGAAAAGGGTAAGGGGGTATAATAAACATAGTGTAGTGCCCGAACAGACACTAGCGTTTTTGTTACATCAAGAAAGGAGCCATTTAATCATGGGATTTGTTGAACTGCTTAAAAAAAGAGCAAAAGAAAGCGTAAAAACAATTGTACTGCCAGAGACAGAGGATATGAGAACTCTTGAGGCAACTGACAAGATTCTGAAAGAGGGAGTTGCAAAGATTATCCTCATCGGTAATGAGGAAGAGATCAACAAGAAAGCTGCAGAGGGCGGCTTTGATATTTCCGGTGCACAGATCGTAGATCCGGAGAAATCTGACAGAACTCAGGCATATATTGATAAATTTGTAGAGCTGAGAGCAAAGAAGGGAATGACACCTGAGAAAGCGAAAGAGATCCTTCATACTCAGTACCCATACTATGGCGTAATGATGGTTAAGATGGGGGATGCAGACGGTATGGTATCCGGTGCATGCCATTCTACAGCAGATACACTTCGTCCATGCCTTCAGATTCTGAAGACAAAACCGGGAACCAAGCTTGTATCCGCATTCTTCCTGATCGTTGTTCCGGATTGCGAGTATGGTGCAAACGGTGCATTCGTATTTGCTGATTCCGGTCTGAACCAGAACCCGACTCCGGATGAGCTTTCTGCGATCGCAGCATCTTCTGCTGAGTCCTTTAAGCTTCTTGTTCAGGAGGAGCCGATCGTAGCTATGCTTTCCCACTCCACTAAGGGAAGTGCAAAGCATCCTGACGTAGATAAAGTCGTAGAGGCTACAAGAATTGCCAAAGAGGAGCATCCGGAGCTTAAACTTGACGGAGAGTTCCAGCTTGATGCAGCTATCGTTCCAAGCGTAGGCGCATCCAAAGCACCGGGAAGCGAAGTAGCAGGTAAAGCTAATGTACTGGTATTCCCTGACCTTGATGCAGGTAACATCGGATACAAGCTTGCTCAGCGTCTTGGTAAAGCAGAAGCATACGGACCTGTTACACAGGGTATCGCAAAACCTGTAAACGACCTGTCTCGTGGATGCTCTGCAGATGATATCGTAGGTGTTGTAGCGATCACAGCAGTACAGTGCCAGGCAGAGGATAAATAATTATTAAAAGATCAGGAGAGTTAAATCATGAACGTATTAGTTATCAACTGTGGAAGTTCTTCATTAAAATATCAGTTAATCGATTCTGAGACAGAGAATGTACTTGCAAAGGGTCTCTGCGAGAGAATCGGTATCGACGGAAGACTGGTATACCAGAAAGCCGGATGTGACAAAGAGATCACAGAGGCAGCTATGCCAACACATAAAGAAGCAATCCAGATGGTACTGGATGCTCTTACAAACGATAAGACAGGTGCGATCGGAAGCCTTAAAGAGGTTAATGCGATCGGACATCGTGTCGTACACGGAGGCGAGAAATTTGCTTCTTCCGCAGTGATCACAGACGAGATGATCAAAGCAGTAGAAGAGTGCAATGACCTTGCACCGCTTCACAACCCGGCTAACCTCATTGGTATCCGTGTATGTGCAGAGCTTATGCCAGGCGTACCGCAGGTAGGCGTATTTGATACCGCTTTCCATCAGACAATGCCTGCTAAAGCATATCTCTATGGACTTCCGCTTGACTTCTACAAGAAATATAAAGTAAGAAGATACGGTTTCCACGGAACATCCCACAGCTTCGTATCCAAGAGAGCTGTTGATTTCCTTGGCCTTGACAAAGACAACTCCAAAGTTATCGTCTGCCACCTTGGAAACGGATCTTCCATCAGCGCAGTTGTAAATGGCAAATGTGTAGATACAACAATGGGTCTTACACCACTTGAAGGTGTTGTTATGGGAACTCGTTCCGGTAACATCGATCCGGCTATCATGGAGTTCATTGCTAAGAAAGAGAACCTGGACATTGAGGGCGTTATGAACGTACTCAACAAGAAATCTGGTCTTCTCGGACTTTCCGGCGGACTTTCCAGCGACTTCCGTGACCTCAACGAGGCAGCTGAAGGCGGAAACGAGGATGCAGCTAATGCCATCGACGTTCTCTGCTATGGCATCGCTAAATTCGTAGGCGGATATGTTGCAGCAATGAATGGTGTTGACGCGATCGTCTTCACAGCAGGTATCGGTGAGAATGCGATCCCGGTACGTGAGAAGGTTGTCAGCTATCTCGGATACCTTGGCGTAACACTTGACAAAGATGCTAACGGACATCGTGGCGAGGAAATCGTGATCTCCACACCGGATTCCAAGGTTAAGGTTGCAGTTATCCCGACAAACGAGGAGCTTGCAATCTGCCGTGAGACTGTAGCACTGGTATAATCAGCTGTTTCAGTACCGGTACAGAACCGTTCGGGCATGATCGGTAATCAGGCAGAATTATATATTACTGTGGATCAGCAGTATACATTCGGGGGGCGGACAATTAAAGGTCCACCCCCGTAATTTACCCCGAATTTCTGATTAAGCCAACAGTAATAAAAAATTAAAAAAATGTAATATTTTCCCGAAAATAACGTTGACAAATCACAAGACCATATGTATAATGGATTGAGTGTGGATAGGAGAGACTTATGCAGATTCATTTATTAGACATTTCTTCCTGTGATGGCAAGACGATCCAGGAATCAGTTATTCCTGAACTGGAGAAGATTGATTTTCAGATGGGAAGTTTTCCGGTACTTGCGAAGGAACCGGTAGAGCTTACGATCACCAATACCGGTGATAAGGTTCTTGAGCTTACAGGAACCGGTAAGATTACAGTGGGCATTCCCTGTGACCGCTGTCTTGAGACAGTAGCCGTCGAGATACCGCTGGAATTTAAGAAGAAGCTTGATATGAAGCTTTCTGATGAAGAGCGTGTCAATGATCTGGATGAAAGCAGCTATCTCACAGGTATGAACCTGGATGTGGACCGGTTGGTCTATCTTGAGGTATTGATATGCTGGCCTTTAAAGGTCTTATGTAAAGAAGACTGTAAAGGTATCTGCAGCCGCTGCGGGAAGAACCTAAACGAAGGTCCCTGCGGATGCAAGGAGGAGCCTAAGGATCCCCGCATGGCAGCTATCAGTGATATATTCAGTAAATTTAAGGAGGTGTAACCTATGTCCATTTGTCCTAAGAACAAATCTTCCAAAGCTAGACGTGACAAGAGAAGAGCGAACTGGAAAATGAGCGCTATGAACCTTGTTAAATGTAGCAAATGTGGAGCACTTATGATGCCACACAGAGTTTGCAAAGCTTGCGGAAGCTACAATAAGAAGGAAATCATCAAAGTTGAGGACTAATTTTAATTAGACAGTCAATATATGATGCGAAAAGAGTCTGGTATGCTGAGATAAGTATACCGGCTTTTTTTATACTCTGGGGGGAAATAAAAAAATATGAAACAGAACAAGAATCAGAAAAATACCGCCGTGAACCAGATCACAGAGGGTGTGATCTGGAAGCAGCTTCTGATATTCTTTTTTCCGATTTTGTTTGGAACTCTGTTCCAGCAGATCTACAATACTGCCGATACAGTTGTAGTAGGCCGCTTTGTGGGAAAAGAAGCATTGGCAGCAGTAGGAGGCTCATCCAGTATGATCGTGAATCTCATCGTAGGTTTTTTTGTAGGTTTATGTTCCGGTGCGTCTGTAGTGATTTCTCAGTTTTACGGAGCGAAAGACCACAAAAACCTTAAAAAAAGCACTTCACACATCCATGATCTTCTGCCTGGCTGCCAGTATTATTGTGGGAACAGCAGGTTTTATCCTGGCTGAGCCGATCCTTCACCTGATGAAAACACCGGCAGAAGTAATACCGGATTCTGTGTTGTACCTGCATATCTATTTTGCGGGAACATTTTTTAATCTGGTCTATAATATGGTATCCAGTATCCTAAGAGCGGTAGGGGATTCCAAAAGACCGCTCTATGTGCTGATCATTACCTGTTTGTTGAATATTTTGCTGGATGTTGTATTTGTAGTGATCTTCCATATGGGAGTCCTCGGTGTTGCACTTGCAACAGTCAGCTGCCAGGCAGTCAGTGCCATCCTTGTAACCTGGTTCCTGATGCGCGCAGAGGATATTTATCGTCTGGAATTTCATGAGATTCGTTTTGATCTCCGGTCTTTGGGGGCAGTTCTCAGGATTGGACTTCCGGCAGGACTGGAATCGGTGATGTATAATATTGCCAATCTCACCATTCAGATTTTTGTCAATGAACTGGGGACTGACACAGTTGCAGCCTGGGGAACTATGGGAAAGATTGATGCGGTGTTCTGGATGGTATGCAATGCTTTTGCCATCTCAATTACCACCTTTGTGGGACAGAATTATGGTGCCGGAAAATACCACCGCATGCGAAAAAGTGTCCGCGTCTGTATGGTGATGGCATACATTTCGGCGTTTATTGTAAGCGGAGCACTTATTCTGTTCGCAAATCCGATCTACCATTTGTTTACAACAGATCAGGTGGTTGTAGACATTGGGGTGCATATGATCCGTTTCCTGATTCCGTCCTATGCTATTTATGTTGTGATCGGAATTCTTTCCGGAGCGCTGCGTGGTGCCGGAAGAGTACTGGTTCCTATGATTTTGACCTGTGGAGGAGTCTGTCTTTTACGTATCATCTGGTTGTTTGCTTTTGTAAGATCTCATCCGGGGATCGACAGTATCATGCTCAGTTATCCGGTGTCCTGGATAATTACTGCGGTACTGTTTGTCATCTATTATTTTCGGCGATTTCCAGGTATGCAGAAAAAGAAATAACGATATATGAAAAGGTGCTGATTCTGTGTAATAGCAGTGATCAGCACCTTTGTTTTGTTCGAAAGATGTCGATTTATTACGTATAGATTTGATTGCCTGAAAGCTGAAAAAGAGGTATTCTGGATGCAGATAGATGAAACATATGTAATGGGGATGACCAGATATGTATAATCTGCAAAAAACAATACGATATGGTTTTTGGTTGATACTTGAAGTTATTGCGCTGTGTGTCGGTATGATTTATAGTGCGAGAACTGTACGGGCTGAACTCGAAGTGCAGCAGCCGGCCAGAAAGGTAACAGAAGTTGTTACTGAAAAATGGACTGTGATCAGTGGAAAACGTCTGGATCTTATCCTGAAATATATGGGAGATGTAAATTTTGAAAAAGAAGGAATCAGTCTTCGTATCCCTGCTTCTGTGGCACAAAGCTGAAGGTAGCAGAGAATGGTACAATACAGGCACTGGTACAAAAGGTTTCCAATCATTCATATGAAATAAAGATCTATAAAGGCACTCAGAAGATCACGGATATTCCGGGGAGCCGGATCATGATACCGGTAAAAGAGATGTTTACCAATGGAAATCCGGAAACTATGGAAATTACGGATTCCAGAGGAAGAAAACTAAAGACATTCCTGGATAAAAAGCAGGATCTTCTGATCGTTGACACGGACGAGACAGGAATCTTCTGCGTAAGAGGTCGGAAAATAGATGATATAGAAGAGAATCCTTTTGCAGTGGCAGTCCTGACGACAGCAACAATGATAACAGTGCTGATCGTAGGAATCCGAAGCAGATCCGGAAAGCGAGGTGACAGTCATAAAGGAGAAAAGTAGGCAATGGATCCTGATCTTTGGACTTACTGTGGTATTATCTATGACTGCTTTTTTTATGATGTATCTCATAAATAATGAATATACAGCGAAAGGCGAGCAGCCATTCAGGGAATCCTTTGTCTGGATGATAAAGATGCGGCGGCAAAGCTACATTATCTTGCCAGGGAATGGCAATATTTTCCGGGAAAGCTGCTTACACCTGAGATGCTGAAAAAGGATCCAGGATATTACAGTTGTTATATTTCGATCGGAGAACGTAATGAAATGGAACTGGGGAATAAAGAGGCTTCTACGTATGGATGTGGGACATACCGGATGTTTCTGATCCTGCCCGAAGAGGAAAAAATCTGGGCGATATCTATGGCGGAGGTTTTTTCCGCATACCGAATCTATATCAATGGAGAACTGGCCGGGGAAGTGGGGGATCCTGACGAAAAAACCTATATGGACCGGGTCATGAACCGTGTTTTTACGTTTCAGGGATCCGGGGTTGTAGAGATTGTCATAGCAGTAGCAGACAAAAGCCATATCAGATCCGGAATCCAGGCTATTCCGGTTTTGGGATCTCCGGTCCGTGTAAGCATACAGAGAGGACTGCGGGTACTCGGAAGCGGCTGTGCCATTGCGTTCTGTATCTGTATCATGTTTGGGACTCTTATGGTACATGTCAGAACCAGGACAAAAGAATTTGCTATTTTTAATCTGGTCTGTCTCTGTGTGGCAGGATATTCGTTATGCTCCCTGGTACATAATTTTTTTCTTCTTTCCACAAAGCCCTGGTATGCCCTGGAAACTATGATCTATTATCTGATCCTTTCCTGCATGATCCGGCTTGAGGATTGTATTATAGGAAAAAAAAGGGGCATATATCTGTTTCTTTTGATCGATCTCTGGATCGTAGTAGCTTTCTTTCTGGAGATTTTTGCGGATATACTTCCTTCAGCCAGGCTTCTTTATGATGTTGTCTGGATCAGTGAAGCAGTCAAATGGGTGGCAGCGATCTATATGCTGCTCAATACTTTTGGAGAAACAGATTGCAGATATGGAAAGATCGTTTTGGTGGGAACAACGATTTATGCCTGTTCCCTTGTGGCAGATCGGATAGGGTATCTTTATGAGCCGATTTTGGGAGGAGGTTTCCCGGAGACAGGTGGGCTGATACTGACAGCTGCGTTTGGCTGTGTTCTGTGGAGAGACCTGTCAGAAGCATATAAGATCCGTCTGACTTATGAGGTATACAGTCATCAGACTGAACTTCGTCTCCTTGCCCAGAAAAATCATTACGAACGATTAAAAGAACAGATGGAAGAAACCAGCCGTGTCCGTCATGATATGCGTCAGCACCTTCGTGTTCTGTCTGCATTACTGGAACGTGAGCAGTATGGAGAAATGCAGAAATACCTTTGCCGGTATACCCGGGAATTTCAGGAACGTTTGACCTATCATTCTTACTGTAAAAATCAGGTTGCCGATGCGATCTTACATTATTATGAAGAATTATGCAGAAAAAACGGGATCGTTTTTCAGTGTCAGGTAGAGGCACCGGAAAAAACAGGGATCCAGGATACAGATTTTTGTCGTCTCTTTGGAAATCTTCTGGAAAATGCCATAGAAGCGGCACAGCTTTGTCCGAAAGGCAGTTCCAGATTTGTCCGTGTACAGATACGTACCAGAAGTAATAAACTTCTTATAAAAGAAGAGAACAGCTGCACAGATCCCTTACGCAGAAATAAAACAGGATTTTTTTCAGGTAAGCATTCCGGACAGGGGATCGGAACTGCGTCGATCATGGAAATTGCGGCACGTTATGGAGGATTTGCGGATTTTCAGTCTGAAAATGGCATTTTTAAAGCTGAGATATTTCTTCATCTGACGCAAAGAGATACTGAAGATAGGCTTTACGGATAGCAGAAGAGCCACGTTTCCGGATCTGGACGACCTCCCCGTTGTCCAGAAGGAAGCCTTCTTCAGAAGCTTCCTGTATACGATCCATATTAACGACACAGCCACGATAACAGGAGAGAAAATTGGGACAGTCCCGGATCTGCTCCTCAAATTTGTGAAAGGTAAGATAAGAACGGACCGGACCGCGTCGGTATGAAGGCACACTGCATTTCGGAATGTATCTGCATATAAAATGCTGCGCAGAGGGACCCGGATGGGAACCCGGTCAGAAACGACTTCAATGTAACGGGATGCCAGTAAATGCCTGGATTGAAAGGAATCCAGAATGGAACAGAGTTTTTCTGGCTGAAATGGTTTCAGAAGATAATAGGAGGCTCCTACATCATAGCTTTCCACAGCAAAATCACTGCTGGTAGTGACAAAAACAAGGATGCAGCTATCGGACTGTCTTCGGATCCTGCGCGCAGCTTCCATACCTGTCATTCCGTCCATATAAATATCCAGGAACA
>ENA-OQBT01000072-OQBT01000072.1-human-gut-metagenome-genome-assembly--contig:-NODE-72-length-64482-cov-3.571409_pt1 | contig 64482 bp, 71 predicted proteins | sample MGYA00242749_ERZ504557 | MGnify/ENA primary metagenome ERZ504557 (study PRJEB26092, sample SAMD00036243) | human gut metagenome | host: Homo sapiens | study: EMG produced TPA metagenomics assembly of...
TTCGCTGATTTTAGGGTGCTGTTTTAGGGATTTCAGCGGTTTCAGCTACTTTTTTTGGGAATTTTTCCGGCTGTTTCGCTGATTTTAGGGTGCTGTTTTAGGGATTTCAGCGGTTTCAGCTACTTTTTTGGGAATTTTTCCGGCTGTTGAGCTGAATTTAGGGTGCTGTTTTAGAAGTTTTAGGGATTACAGCTACCCAAGGCCTGCCTGCTATGCTATCAACCTATGGCTATTGTACATTATGCTAATTTAAAAATCCAGCATTTTCTAAATAAAAAGCTAAAAAAGATGATTTTTCAGAAAAATGCAAACTGTGCTTCGTCCGTGCTCATCTGCTATCATATATCCATCCATCACTTCCATCAGCTTTTCGAAAACCGCTTCATCTATCATGTATTTAATTTCAAATCTCTTGAAAATCATTTGGTCTGCCATGTTTTATGTCTCCCTTCGTTTTGATGGTGTCATACTAACATGGTTACCTTAAATGAACTTAAAAAATCCGACACAGTTTAAAAGCGTCGGATTTTTGCCTATGCATTATTGTCTTGTATGAATAATATAAACTATGCATTATTACTTTCTATGAATGAAATAAACTCAGCAGCATTTCTCGGTTTTGAGAAATAATAGCCCTGGATATAATCTATTCCAAGCTCATCAAGCTTTGCAAACTGCTCCTTCTCCTCGATTCCCTCAGAAACAATCTCAAGCTTTAGCTTTTGTATCATGCCCATTGCGGCATCCATAACAGGCTTGCCCTTTCCGTTGTCGAAATATGCATTTGTCATGCCTCTGTCAAACTTGACAATGTCAATCGGCATATCAACAATATAGCTTAAATTTGACTGGCCTGTGCCGAAATCATCCAGCGCAAACCTCACTCCCACCTTGCGAAGTGCATTCATATTATCAAGCAGTATCTTTTTTTCAGTGATAGATGCAGACTCTGTAATCTCGAGCACAATATCATTTGCATCTACATGATATTTCTCCATAATTGCAATAAAATCCTGTGCTAAATGGTCATAAGCACACTGCACCACTGACAGGTTGCATTCAATATACTCAATTCCCATCGCATGTATATCATGCTGTACAATAAATCTGCACACTATCTCAAACACGCGCTCTCCAAGCCGTAAAATGAGTCCCCTCTTCTCGGCCACAGCGATAAATCTGCCGGGAGGTATTATATTTCCCTCGCGCGACCTTATTCTGACAAGCGCCTCCGCAGAGGTGAATTTATGCGTTTTAGTGTTATAAATAGGCTGGTAAAATACCTCAACACGGTTATCTCGCAACGCCTCTATTATCTCATTCTCAACCGAATTTTCATCATATATGTGCTCAATGACCTCATTATTTATGAGCATCACGCCGCGCCCCGTAAACTCAGCTCTGTTACGCTTGGCATATTGAAAAAGCCCCAGTATATCCGATGGTCTCCGCACAAGCTCAGTGGAGCTTAGATAATATATCTCCCCAAAGAGCATAGTCATATTGTCACTGCCCCACGGCTTGTCAAACCTGCGTTCCAATATTCCGATTGTTTTTTCTGCGCAATCAGCATTCTCAAAAACCAGCAGATACTCATTTGCCGAGCTTCTAAAAACATAATTATCAGGCAGACCTTCTATAAAAGAAACCACCTCATAAAAAATACTTTTTTCCATCTCGCTTGAGAAAAAATCATTTCCGTTACTGCTGTAACGAACACACACTATCGATACGTCCTTATCCTGTCCGTATGTCTCCTTCATGTATTCAAAAAAGGCATTGAGATTGAAAAATCCCGTATCTCTGTCAATATTTGCCATTGGATTCTCAAGCATAATAAAAATGATAAGCACACCTATCATACTCGCAAAGCCGACAATCAATATTTTACTATTCAAAAACTGGATAACCGCCGCCGATAACATCAGAGCCACCCAGACCTGCATGCTCGTTCTTCTTCTCGGGTTTATAACCTGACTGTATTTTTTTGTCAGCAGTAAAATAAGCCCCAGCAGAGTTACTGTTACTGCATATGTTATAATAACTGCCGGACCATATGTATAGACTATATTATCGGAGTCATAAATTTTAACCGGCACAGCCATTATCAGAATATCAGTTACGATTCCAAATATCCACAGCCTCTTTCTCCACTTGCACTCAAGCTCTTTTTTCCTGAAAATATCCACGCATATATACCAGAAGGCCACCATGGCAACCCATGTAACCGTCCATAGATATATTTTGCAGATAATATTTATAGCTGTGAGAGGATATACGGCTCTTTTTTCAATTGCAACAAGTGAAAAAATATCGAAAAAAAGTGACAGCAGGCCTGCAATCCATACCTCAACAAATGCCCGCGATGTGTGTAATATAATCTTTTTCTGTGAAACATAAAAATACATTATAACAAGCATCACAGCTATGGCACACATTTGTGCAACAATATTCATATCCCCTATTTCCTGTTCCTTTCTTAAAACAAGCCAATACACTAGTACATTATTTCGAAAACGATGTACTAGTACTAGTTTACCGCCATTCTATCCATAAAGCAATATATTACTTTGGTTTTCAAAAAACTAAATAAACAGTAATAAAAAAACACGCTATGCGCGCGTGTCCCAAAATAAAATAGATAGTGACTATCCAAACAGATATCAATAAATAAGTCGGCGTGACAAGATTCGAACTTGCGACCTCTACGTCCCGAACGTAGCGCTCTACCAAACTGAGCCACACGCCGTCTGCAATTTGTTTTGCAACTATTAAATAATATCACAATGTGATGATTTTGTCTACCCTATAATATATATTTATGGTATGATTTATGCAGTAAAATGATATCAGGGTCAAAAGGTCAAAAAGCCGTTCATGCTTGCATGATAAGCTTTTGAACTTGCGTGGATATCATGTTAGGGGCAAAATACCTTTTGACCCTAACATGAGTAAAATATGAAAATCATAAGGAGAAAACCATGGCAAATCACACAAATCACATAAATAAAACAGCTATAATAACCGGAGCTTCACGCGGTATCGGTGCCGCCATTGCCAAAAAGCTGGCTTCCTGTGGCTATAACCTCTCACTTTGCTGCTGCAATTCATCTGACAGGCTAAAGGCTCTGGCTGATGAGCTTCACTGTGCATACGGAATTGAGGTGCTATGCTACACCGGAAATGTAGGAGACTTTTTCTTTGCCAAGGATATGGTTACGAATACCATTTCCCATTTTGGCATATAGATGTGCTCATTAACAATGCCGGCATATCGCATATCGGGCTGCTGAGCGACATGACACCGGAGGAATGGAACAATATCGTGGCGATAAATCTGACCGGTGTTTTCAACTTTACAAAGCTCGTCATCCCTTATATGGTTGCCGATAAATGTGGCCGCATACTACAGATTTCCTCTGTCTGGGGCAATGTCGGAGCATCCTGCGAGGTGGCATACTCTGCCTGCAAGGGCGGTATAAATGCATTCACAAAGGCTCTCGGCAAGGAGCTTGCGCCATCGCATATTCCGGTAAATGCCATCGCCTGCGGTGTCATAGATACCGATATGAACCGCTGCTTTGATGAGACAGAACGCGCTGAGCTGGCCGATGAAATTCCTGCCGGACGCTTTGCCACAGCCTGTGAGGTCGCAGATATGGCTTACTCCGTCATCACTGCACCTGATTATCTCACAGGACAGATAATCACTTTTGATGGTGGCTGGATTTAAAATTGTAATTTTAAGTTTTCTATTTTTTTCGTATTTTTTCAGATATTTGTTGTTTTTTATGTTTATTGTGTTACAATTCATTTATGAGTAGTATAAATAACTTTCTATTAGAAAAGCAACTATCAACCATTAGTACAACTGTGCCTGACAGGTTGATTATCTGATGAGGCTCCACAACTTGACCAACATTGCTCTTTCTGAAATCATGTGCTGTGCAGAATCAACTATTTCAGGCTACAGGACAGGCCGTAGAGTGCCTGACATTTTTGTCATTTGCCATTTAAGTACAATTTTTGGTGTCACACCCAATTATTTTCTTGGATTCACAGACGAAATTTGTCCAACTCACAACTGATTATGTGATATATACAAGGCCTTCCGGTATCACTTCACAACCATCACCGGCTGCTGATGCAAATGTCACATAAAATATATTGAAAAATGAAAGGGGGAAATGTTACAGTCTAAGCCAAAACCGTAACGAAAAACAGCCCGGTGCACATATCACAATGTGTGCCGGGCTGCAGATTTTATTGTTATTCTGCCACAAGTATTATCGTGGTTCTCGCAGGAACTCTTATGGTGTTGACACCCAAAAGCTCTGTCTTTGCCGTGAAGTCCTCTCCGTCAAAATACTCTGCATTGGTGTTGGTGTCCACATGCCAGTGTTTTCCGTTCGGAAGCACCGGAAGCTGCATTACAAGCGGCTCCCAATATGCATTCATGCAATAGAATACAATATCATCCTCCGTGTCCTCCTCATTTCTTCCGGCATACATAATGCCGATAAGCTTTGTCTTGTAATCCGTTGAGGCATTGAACGGTGTACCGTTGTGCACACTGATTTCCGGGAACTGGCAGGATGAAGGCTTTGTCATCTTTCTGAGTATAGGATGCTCTTTCCTGAACTGGATCATATGACGCACGAAATCATGGATTTCCTTGAATTCCTCAAGCCTGCTCCAGTCGAGCCATGAAATGATATTGTCCTGACAATACGCGTTGTTGTTTCCAAACTGGGTGTTACAGAACTCATCGCCCGCAAAAAACATCGCCGGGCCGCGACTGCACAAAAGCGCTGCAAATGCATTCTTTATAAGGCGCCTTCTAAGTCCGTTTACATTTGGATCATCTGTCTCACCCTCTGCGCCACAGTTCCAGCTATGTCCGTTGTTGTCTCCGTCTGTGTTATTCCAACCGTTTTTCTCATTGTGCTTTTCATTGTATGAGTAAAGGTCATACAGTGTAAAGCCGTCATGACAGGTCATGAAATTGACTGATGCCTTGTGTCCTCTGCTCTCCGGGCTATAAAGGTCGCGTGAGCCGGTGATACGTGTGATGGCATTTCCCGCCATACCGTCATCGCCCTTTAAAAAGCTTCTCATGTCATCCCTGTATCTGCCGTTCCACTCAGCCCATCTGTTCCATGACGGGAAGCTTCCCACCTGATACAGTCCGCCTGCATCCCAGGCCTCTGCGATGAGCTTCATCTTGCCAAGTACCGGTCGAATGCCAGCGACTCAAGAATCGGCGGATTGGCCATAGGTGCACCGTTTTGGTCTCTTCCGAGAATGGAAGCCAGGTCAAATCTGAAGCCATCCACTCTGTACTCAATTGCCCAGTGTCTCAGACAGTCTATGATAAAGCTGCGCACAACAGGATGATTACAGTTCATAACGTTTCCGCAGCCACTGAAATTGTAGTAGTGTGCATCCGGTGTAAGCATATAGTACACGTTATTGTCTATTCCCTTGAAGGAGAAGCACGGTCCCATCTCATTTCCCTCAGCGGTATGGTTGAACACCACATCAAGAATGACCTCTATGCCATTTTCCTTTAAAGCCTTTATCAGCGATTTCAGCTCGTCTCCCTCGTGGTTGTGCTCCTCGTTGAAGGCATAGCTGGTATTCGGTGCAAAAAATGATACTGTGTTGTAGCCCCAGTAATTGTAAAGCTGCACACCATCGACCACTCTCGCGCTCTCCATCTCATCAAACTCAAAAATCGGCATGAGCTCCACTGCATTTATTCCAAGGTCCTTAAGATACGGAATCTTATCCTTCAAACCGGCAAATGTGCCGGTGCGCTGACACCTGAGGACTTATCCTTTGTATAGCCCCTCACATGTGTCTCATAAATCACAAGGTCCTCAAAGGGCTGCTCAAGCTGCTTTATGTTGCCCCAGTCAAAGCTGCTTTTTACAACTCTGGCTCTGTACTCAAAATCCTTGCCCCCCTCCGGTTTTTCTCCCCATTTTCGCTGTCCTGTGACCGCTCTGGAATATGGGTCTAAAAGGACATTTTCCTCGTTAAACAAAAGTCCCTTTGCCGGCTCATAAGGCCCGTCAAAAGAAAATGCATACTCAAATTCATCCGGCTTTATATCATAAACAAGCATGGAGTAGGTATCTCCTATCCTATATGAATCAGGAAACGGAATCCTCGCATACGGCTTTGATGCCTGTGGCTTGAACAATAAAAGAGTGCACCTTGTTGCTCCATGGGAATTGATGGTAAAGCTCACTCCGTTCGATGCCACGCACGCTCCGTACATTCTGAAAAAGCCCGGACGTATCTTAAATCCCTCTACCACATCAAGCGGCAGCAGACCTGTATTTACTACATCCTCATGCTTTTCTTCTTTACTGCGCTCTCTCCACATATACATATTGCTCTTTGCTCCCTTACTATATTTGTATGATGGTACATGCCATTTGTTGCATGACTGCTTTTTATCTTAATTCGTTAAAAAATCGTAACTGCTCAATAGCTTCACAGTTGCAAAATCTGCCATTAATTTACATGCAGCTTTCCAAGCTCATCAATCTCTATATTACTACAATTTTGTGAATATGTGTTCATTAAATTGCATATCTCCTGAGCTTTTTCGCCCGAAGCCACTGTCGGCCTGAAATCATTGTATGAGCTTACGCTGCTTAAGGTGCATGGAATAATCTGCGCATCTATGCCCGGCTGCAATTCACCATTTATCAGAGTAAATGCCTGCTGATAAATCGCCGTGTTCTTGTCTGCCGGATTTTTATTGCCTCCGAAGCAGAAATTTCCAAGACTGTAGCATATCATTTTGCCGTTATAGACCTCCATCCCCTGCAGCACATGAGGGTGGTTTCCAACAACCAGGTCTGCTCCCCAGTCGATGATACGATGTGCTGCCGCCTGCTGATAGTCATTAGGGTAATGGTCACCTTCTATGCCCCAGTGACAGCATGCGATAACTATCGCCGCTCCCTGTTCACGAAGCTGCGCTATACCGTTTTGGATATATGCCTCGCGGTCGCCGTTTTGTGACAAAAGGCTGACCGACACTATTCCAATCCTAGTCCCATCAGCAGTCTCATAAATACCGGTATGATCATTGAAGCCATATACTATCCCGGCATTGTCGAGCACATTTATCGTATCGTCAAGTCCCCGCTGTCCATAGTCGTATGTGTGATTGTTTCCAAGACTGCAGGCTTCGATGGAGCTGCCCGTCATAATTCCAATGTAGCTAGGCTTTCCCTTAAGGTTCCAGCGCTTTTCTACGCGCTCCGTCGCATCCGATAGCACACACTCCAGATTGATGAGTGTCATATCGTCAGCCTCAAAAATATCTCTCACGCCGCCGAAAAAGTAGTCCTGTCCCTTTGAGTCATAATAAGAATTAAAGCTGCCGTCATAGCTTTGCTCCTGATTGTTGCCGAGTGTACAGTCTCCTGTAGCCGTAATCACTATGGTTGACATCTGTGGCTGCTGTGTATCCGCTTCTGTTGCCTCAGCTTTGGCTGCATCAGACTGTGTATTCGCTGTGCCTTCTGCCGTACTGTCAACTGTGTTATCCTCTGCTTTTCCGGCATCCGATGTGTCTCTAACTACATCAACGCCATTCCGGTTAGAGGCTTCTTTTATATTATCTCCAATATATTCTTTTCCTATGAGTGCTCCTGCCATAATGATGCATAAAACCAAAAGCACAGATAATAGAATTTTTAATCCCTTGTTTTTCATAGTTCTCCTCATATTCCTCATACCCTTAGAATGTCAACCGTGTGCGCACTTGCTCCCATCAGTCTGCTCTCTCACATGTTGAAAGATGATACTGTACAAACATATCAAACTCCTCCTCGTCAAGAGCATTCAAAAATGGCCTGATATAATTTGCCGCGCCATCGGCTGCTATTATCTTTTCGCGTGTAAGGGCTGCCTGTGCATTTAATGCCTCTATATCTTCTAATCGGACAAAACTGTACAAATCATTAGCTTTTTCTGTACAATGGAAGCTCTCATCCAGCATTCCGCCCTCTATGCCCTCTTTTATATGCTTCTCCTTTATGGCATAGGTTATCACGCTGTACTCATTCATAATGTATGCTACAAGTATGTAACCGCCCGGTTTTGTCACCCTTTTTGCCTCATTCAATGCGGCAAGCTTTTCCTCTGCCGACTTCAGATGATACATCGGTCCGAATACGAGTGTGAGGTCAAATTCATCGTTTCCAAACTTTTTAAGCTTTGTGGCATTGCCCTGATATGCCTTTACTTTATCACTCTTTTGCTTCAGTCTGCCGAGGTTATGCTTAACTAACTCGAGTGCTGTCACATCATAGCCCTCCTCGGCAAGAGGCACTGAGTATCTGCCCGTTCCCGCACCGACATCCAGGATTTTGATTTGTGAGCGAAGATCAAGCTGCTTCTCATTCATCAGGCTGCCAAGACAATCGTGTATATACTTCATGGAGGTGATAAACTCTACCCTGCCGTGACGGCTGTTCAGGCGCTTTTCCTCGTTGAATTTGTTATAGTACTCTTCTAATTCTGTCACGTATATTCCTCCCTGTATTATTCCTCGATATGCTCACGTCCCTGCGCAATGATTGTGCGCACATGTCCGTCGGCAAGTGAATAAAACACTGATTTGCCCTCACGTCTGCTGTTTACAAGCTTGTTTGCCTTTAATATCCTAAGCTGGTGCGATATGGCTGACTGTGTCATGTTGAGCACCTTTGCAAGGTCGCAGACGCATACCTCCGCTTCAAACAATACAAAGAGGATTCTGATCCGGGTGGAGTCGCCAAATACCTTAAAAAGCTCTGCAAGGTCGTAGAGCTCGGTTTCCTCAGGCATTGTATCATTTACTATTTTCAGAAGGTCTTCGTGGATTTCGTTGCAGTCGCAGCATTCTATCTGTTCATTTATGTTTTCGCTCATGGTGTGGTGTCCTTTCTGCGTTATTTTTTCATTATTTTTGCGTTATTTTTACTTTATTGGCTATGGGGCGGGTGCTCCGCATAAATTGCATGTGCCTTCGCTCAGTATTTCGATATTAAGACTCTGTAGGAATTATGATTTAGGTTTTGGCTATAGGACGCAACCGGCTTTTAGCGCCGTCCGTGGCGCTAACGCCTTGTCCGTGCGTCCATGCACGGACATTGCTGTGTTTTGACATAATTCCAACAGACTCTAAATATCTCCATATTCGCGATGTCACATGCAATTTCTGCAAGCACCCTTTGGTTTTGGCTCATTGAAGGGTATGGACGCGTCGTATTGGCGGAAGCGTAACTGCTCAGTGCCTTCGCAGTTACGGGGCTAGTCCGGATGCGTGTAAGGGCACTGCAGGAATTTACTTAGCTTTTGTTTATTAGCTATTGCCGTTTAATTGTCTTTTGTTACTGTCACACTTTCGTGTGAACAGTAACTTCTTTATACGCGAAAGACAGAGTGCACCTCTTGGGTGCATTCTGTCCGGTATTTTTTATATAGTAGTTTTATGGCATTTTAATATCTGCTCTTTGGGCTCTATGCATTTAGAGCTTGTGTACGAATAATGCGCGGATTGCATTTAGCACTGCTATCACCATTACTCCTACGTCTGCAAATATTGCGAGCCACATATTGGCTATTCCGACTGCTCCGAGCACGAGGCAGATCAGCTTGATGCCTATTGCGAAGTATGTGTTTTCATATACTATTCGCAGGCATTTGCGCGATATTTTTATTGCTTTTGCTATCTTTAGCGGGTCATCATCCATAAGGACGATATCTGCGGCTTCGATTGCCGCATCTGAGCCCATGGCGCCCATTGCAATTCCGATATCTGCTCTTGAGAGCACCGGTGCATCGTTGATTCCGTCTCCGACGAAGGCGAGCTTTTCTTTGCTGCCCTTTCTTGCGAGCAGTTCCTCCACCTTTGCCACCTTATCGCCCGGTAAAAGCTCACTGTATACTTCATCGATTCCTAGCTCTGCTGCTACTGAGTCGGCTACTGTCCTCGAATCGCCTGTAAGCATTATTGTACCTTTTATTCCGGCTTTTTTCAATGCCTTTATTGCTGCCGCTGAGGTTGGTTTTATCTTATCTGAAATAAGGATATAGCCTCATAGCTGCCGTCTATTGCGATATGAACTATGGTGCCGACCTTGTCAGTTTCACTGTAGCTTAAGCCCAGCTTTTTCATGAGCTTGTAGTTTCCTGCAGCTACAGATACGCCATCTACCTTTGCGGTGATTCCGTGACCGCTGATTTCCTCAACGTCTGTCACGCGTGTTCTGTCGATTTCCTTTCCATATGCCTTCTGTAAGCTCCTGCTGATTGGATGCGATGAGCTGCTCTCTGCAAGTGCTGCGTACTCGAGCACCTTTTCTCTATCTAGCGTATTGTCGTAGACTCCTGCCACCTCGAAAACGCCCTCTGTCATGGTGCCGGTCTTGTCAAATACAACGTATCTGGTCTGTGATAAGGTCTCAAGATAGTTTGAGCCCTTTACAAGAACACCCTCGCGGCTGGCGCCTCCGATTCCTGCAAAAAAGCTGAGCGGAATACTGATGACCAGCGCGCACGGACAGCTTATTACAAGGAAGGTAAGTGCCCTGTATATCCAGCTGCCCCACTGTGGTGCGGCTGACATGAAAAGTATTCTGACAAGCGGTGGCAGTATCGCAAGTGCAAGTGCACTGTAGCAGACTGCCGGAGTGTAATACTTGGCAAATTTTGATATGAAGTTTTCTGATTTTGATTTCTTTGAGCTTGAATTTTCAACGAGGTCAAGTATCTTTGAAACCGTTGATTCGCCAAACTCTTTGGTGGTTTTAATCTTTAAAACACCGGACATATTGATGCATCCGCTGATTATCTCATCACCGCATTTTGCATCCCTCGGCACGCTCTCACCTGTAAGCGCGCTGGTGTTTAATGTAGATGAACCCTCAACTATCACACCGTCGATAGGAACCTTTTCACCGGGCTGTACCACAATTACCGAGCCGATAGCAACCTCATCAGGATCAACCTGGGTGAGCTTTCCGTCCACCTCAATATTGGCATAGTCGGGTCTGATGTCCATGAGCTCGCTGATATTCTTACGGCTCTTTCCGACTGCATAGCTCTGAAAAAGCTCTCCTATCTGGTAGAAGAGCATAACGCTATAGCCTCTGTATAGTCACCATTCTCATAAAGTGCAACCGCTATCGCACCTACAGTGGCAACCGCCATCAGAAAGTTTTCATCAAATACCTGCTTGTTTTTGATTCCCTTAAATGCTTTTTTCAGGATATCGTATCCTATAACCAGATAAGGCACCATGTAAAGCAGGAACCTGATAATTCCCTTAACCGGTATGAAATGTAATATAATCATGAGTACCGCTGCGATTATGATACGCGCAAGTACTTTTTTCTGCTTTTTATTCATACGCCATAGCTCCATTCATTATAATCTCTTGATAATCGCCCTTACTATAGCGCAGGCATTGAAATAATAACATTTGTCATTCCTGCGCCCGGCAATTTATAAGAAAATCTCGCAGTCGTCCTCTACCTTTTTACAGTTCTTAAGAACCTCCTGCATAACCGCCTTTGCATCCTGTCCCTCTTCAAACTCAACGCTCATCTTGAGTGTCATGAAATTGACTGTAGCATCCTTTACACCTGCTGTATTCTTTGCGGCATCCTCCATCTTGTTGGCGCAGTTAGCGCAGTCTACATCGATTTTGTAAGTCTTCTTCATAGTGGTGTTCTCCTTATTTTCATGAATTATTTGTTTTACTGTACGTTTTTTATTGAACATATGAATGATTGTTCATATGTTGATTTTATTATAGCACCTTTTGCACTGTTGTCAATACATTATTCCTGATATTATGATATGAGGGTCAAAAAATATTTTCCTCCTCATTTATGATTAATCGAATTAAAAAGGCTCACCCCATATGGAGTGAACCTTAACTCTATTCTTCTGTCGTTCGTGATAATGGTGTAAGCAGTAACAGTATTGCACACAATACAACTGCCATACATAGATATAGCATAATATCACCGAATATATTCATCCAGTCTAAAAACAAAATTATTACTAATTGAATTCCACACGTAACCCTAGACATTACCTTCAGATTATCTTTTTCATCCTTAGTCAGTTGCAAGTTCGGATGATACATACCACCTATGTATATTATGATCAATGCCGCAAAAATTGTCATTACCACAATATGTTCCCTATAATTATGTGCATTCTCCATAATGTGTGATATAAACACATAAATACACAATGTACCGATATAGCACTGCCAGTATTTTTTCAGATGAAATCCTCCCATTCTCTTTCTAAGCATGAAAAAGAAAATCAGGAAGCATAATGTCTGTATAACATTTCCAATTACAACAGATATTATCATTATACTCGTAAGTGTAATGATAGCCTCTATATCCGATTCAATCACATATACAAATTTCTCATATTCCTCTTGGGAAATATGTTGTGTTTCTAATAATAATCGTGTAAGCTTTTTTGCACTCCTGCTGATCATTATTTTCTCCTATATACGTCCATTATTTATAGAACAACATTATTTATCTCAATTCGATAACTTCATCATTATCATGAATTTTTCCCGTCACCCTTACTACTATAGGTTCACCTGAATAATCATTATTTAATATAGGACAATAACCCTTTTTCGCATTTCCCAATTTTATGTACGTCTGTCTTAAACAGGTTCTCTCCTCACCATTTATCACCCGCTTTTCAGTCACATAATATGTTTTATAGTTGCTAAATTGATATGGCATCGCATAATATCTTCCAATAGTATTTTCATCAATCTGAAAATTTTTCAGTTCCGGTTCTATAGTTTTTACCCTGACTAAATTATTATAATGAATATCTCTTGAAAATATGGTCAAAAAAAAGAATACTTGAAAAAAATAATATTCCCACCACTTTTATACACTTATCCAAACATTTATTTTCCATCATCTTTCCTGCCATATAAACACCACCCAATATTGGAGGCAGCATAAATATAACAGCCATAGGCAAAAATACATTTGCGCTAAATTCTGATGTTCTTGATAACAGAACTGTAAGATTCTGTTTTGACTGATCTTCCAAAAAAAGTAAAGGCTGTTCCAACATATTGTAACTATCTATAAATATGTATACAGCTACAGCCACTATCGCATATTTAATATTCGGCAGTACTATCCTACATATTATTTGAATTGGAGATGATGTTTCTATTCTTGCAGCCTCAATTTGATCCCAATCAAAATTTTTCATGTACTCATATATTACAACTATTCCAAATGTTGAAAATACTATAGGAAGTATTATTGCCGCGCGTGTATTTAAAAGATTCATATCCCTAAGTCCTATATAATTAGGTAAAATTGTCACTTGTAATGGCATCATTGCCAAAATTGTACACACAAAAATAATATTCTTGGATAATCTTCCCTTCAAAATATGTAAACCAAACGCACATGGAACTACCAGTACTACATGTAATATTGTAATTACAATACTATATAAACATGAATTCCAAAATGAATTGTAAAAAATAAAGCAATTCAAAAGTAATTCCTGCCATGGTTCAACAGTAACTCCACCATTTATAAATGAAAATACGAATGTAAACACTATAGGAATAATAAATACGATTCCACCAATACATACAATTCCATTTCTTACACCTACCCTCAATATTCATACCTCCTGATAAGCCGCATAATAACAGCCACACAAAACATACATATTGCTGTAGTAAATATCGCAGATGTTGCAAGACTTTGATAATTAAGTTTGGAATAATTATTATTCATATAATATTGCAGAGTATATGCATACTCCGGTGGATAACTTGAGCCATAATACAAATAACTCTCCTTAAATATTTTATATGAATTAATTATACCTATCAAAAATGTAAATAAGATCATAGGTGCAGCCATTGGAATCGAAATTTTAAATATAATACTCAACTTTTCTGCACCATCCAGTCTTGCCGCCTCATATATTTCATCCGGTATTGTAAGAAATACAGCCATAATCAGAAGTAATCCCAATCCCAGATTTTTCCATATAAATAAAATATCTATCACCACACAACTTTCAAGATTCTGAAACAGTTTCTTCCAAATAACCGCTATAGCAGCTGTGGGTATTGCAAGAGGTAATATATAAAACAGCTGTATCCATCCATACTTTTTAACCTGATTTGAAAAGATCAATGCCAATATAATATCTAATATTACAAGTGGTATAACCCCATGCAGTATCAACAAAAAGCTGTTCTTTATTGCAAGCTGAAAATATTTATTATTTAAAGTCGAAATGTAATTATTAAGTCCTACAAATTTTCTGACGAACTGACTTTTTATAAATGAATAATATACCACTCTGCACAATGGTAATACTGAAAATATAATTACTCCGACTAAACTTGGCAATGTGCATAACAGACATTTATTTTTCCAGGTTAAACCTTTTTTCATATCCGCACCCTACTCATTCAAATACATATTAACCTTACTATTTACATCCGTAACCATTTTCTCATACCCCTGTTTTCCACGAATATAATCCAAATAACTATTCCAGAATATATCCAAAGGTTATTTCAAATACTATTTCACCATTTTCATAGATTTCTTTAAAATTACTATCATTATTTTTCAATAAAAGATTTTTATTATTTTGCATCATATATGCACAGTAATCTGAAATATACTCAAGAGCCTCATCCAGATTATCTGAATTAGGATTAACACACATAAACAAGCATGTTCCAAAGTTCTTTTGCACTTCATTTCCCTGCTTGTCAGTAATATATGGCATCCCTACAATTTTATTATTTTTAACATTATCATTACTGTACCCATTCAATTCATTATAATCCAACATTTCAAACAGAAAACCATCAACGGTTGTATCTGTAATAAAAGTATGCAGACTTTCTTTATCATCTGGTGAATTTTTTTTCATTAATTCGCATATTTCTTTAAATTCAGCTGTATTGAAATCAGCTTCATTATTCTCTATATGCGTTGCCAGATACTGTTCAACCATATACTGTTGCAACCGATAAGCATTTACACTATATTTTTCACGTAAATTTTCATTTTTGTATGCAACATCAGCTGCACTTATAATTCCTTCATAACTATCATAAAAATTGTCTTCTATTCCAGCCTCTTTACAATTTTCATCATTATACATAATTAGAGGAATGCTTACAGATACCGGTATCATCCATATTTCTCCACCATCTGTTGTTGCAGCTGTATGTACATATGGGAAACAGCTATCGAGATATTCCTTTACATTTGGAACATCTTGTAGATCATAATATGCACCCTGCTGTTTTATTCCATACGCATATTCACTTGCACCTGTCAAAAACGCAATATCATACTTCTTATCACAAGCCAGAACTGACAGCTTAAATTCATCATCCTCAGGAGTTTTAATATTCATATTGTATCCGCAGCTGTACGGAGTTTCATCAACAATATTTGCGTATACCGTTATATTCGCACTCTCCTTTATATTAGTACAGTCAACTCTGATTATATCTTTCGTAGTACCATCTAATATATAACATTTTGAATCTGAATATACTAAATCATTTCCCCCTTTTACTATTATATCATCTATAAAATCCTTCTTTTTTTCATTTTCAATGTTTCCCATAACTAATCTTGATTCATTATAATTAGCTGCAAAAATATATCCATCCTTAGTGTCAATTGACAAACTGAACTGATATCCAAGTGCATTATTATATTTTTATTTTCCCAGGTATCACTTGAACTATTATATATAATAAAATAGTATCCACCATCATCATGTGCATAATACAGTATCTGCGAATCACTATATCGGCATTGTCCTATAACACAATCTATCCCCACATTTTCCACATTATAGGTATTTCTGTCTATCTTAACTGCATACTCCCCCATATTTATATATCCATCATCTGTCATTTCATTATCCAATGTCTCCTGATCAAGATTCCAACAAATCGCATATATTTCATCCTCAAGAACCGTCATATAAAAAGGATCAGAGAAATTACCAACTATTTCATGCTCAACTATTGTCTTGTCATCTGTATTTATTTCAAGAATTATCGATGTATCCCTAACCCCATATACATACAAAGTTCCATCAAGTATGTTTACAAGAGTGTATTCTCCTTCACCTATGTTTATCTCATCTACTTTATTCGCATTTTCATCATATTTTTCCACAGTATTTTTATCATCCCTCAGTATCCATATATCTGTTTTATCTACTGTAAAGGATTTTACTGCATTGATATCATAATTATATCTATCTGTTTTTTTGTCTGTTACTGATACAATTTCAGTGTTATTCTTTTGTGACTCATCTTCATTCATAGTTGAATTGCAGCCACACAATAATATAGCAATACTCATTATAATACATATATTTTTCTTCATAGAAACCCTCTCATTTTCTCAGTGCCATAAAAAATGGCACTGAGAGTATTTCTTATTTACACAAATAATTTTCCTTAGGACAATACTTATGTAATCTATAGCATATTTTAGCCGATCCATTTCTGAGTTTAACTCCACAACCAGCGCATACTATTGCATGAGTCCTGATGTATGCTGTTCTGGCACAATATACATTAGTATGAAGATAATGCCTATCCGATACAGTATTTTGAAGAGTCATACATTTCTGTACTTCTCCTTTTGCACCACACCCTGCTGCGTGCGTGGCTGCCTGTACATTGCAACTAGCTCCAAATATCAGACAAGCTGTAAGGCAAATTGTTCCAATACTCTTTAATATTTGTTTCTTCATAAAAATCCCTCCTACTTTTCCACTCTTGGTCTTTTTGGCTGATGTATTATGCCTCTGCAATCAACAGCATCAGCAAACTCTCTTTTTACTCTCTCCCTTGCGATCTTCTCGACCACATCCAATATATTCTTAGTTTTTGCCATACCCATTTCACCTCCTGTCCTGTATTTTTATTTCAAAGAGCCCCCTATCTCCTTACTGCTAGTATAAATACATACCCATTTTTTACAATAGGTTTTGCAGAACTGGTAAAAATCTTGCAGAATTGGTAATTTTGAGCAAAAAAAAAGAGCCTATCATAAGACTCTTTGTGCTAATTTGGTATTATAACCGACACTGAAAATTCATTCTCATCATACTCAATATCCATATACCCATTATTATTTTCAACTATCTGTCTGACATTTTTCAGACCGAATCCATGCTCATCAGCATTTTTATTCTTTGTTGTGACAATTTCCTCTCCCTGCTTTTTTATAGCACCATCATAAGTGTTTTTAATTGCTATGATAAAATTGTCACTGTCATTAGTGCATTTTACCTTTATGATCTTCTGTCCATCACACTTCTCACATGCCTCTATCGCATTATTTAGAAGATTAGAGAGCAGCGTTACCACTTCCTCAGAATCTAATTTAATAGCAGAAAGATCATTTATCCTGCTTATGAACAATATCCCTGCATCCATTGCCTCCTGATATTTTACATTTAATATAGAATTTATAATGGTATTATTCGTATCAATATAGTCCATATCATGCAAAACTTTGTGGGTTATATTCTGTAAATATTCATTGAGCTTATCATATTCATGGGCATTGCATAGTGATTGTATACATGCTATCTGATTTTTATATTCGTGCGACTGCTGCCTTTGTTTTTGCATACGCTCATTTATGGAGCCGTACACATCCATCTGTCTTTTTATATCCGCATCAAGCAGTGCATGCTCTCTCTCCTGATATCCCCTCTTTCCTATGCTGTGCATAAAATAAAACATAAAAATATTTATGAATATAAGACCTATTGTAAGAAATGACAACAGCTTCTGTACTATCGGTTCATCTATATAATCTGTACATTTTACTATGGCAAGCACAACCATTATTGAAAATATCGGTATTACGGAAAATATCACCCACTCCTTCTCCTCTATATACTTGGAATAAGTCAGCTTGAAGGTCTTATACATTACAAAAATGACAGTCAGAAATATCAGCTTGGAAAATGCTGTCAGAATAAAGTTCTGAAGATTTCCACCATCTATCCCAAGCAATAATTCCCTTTTTGCCATTATCGCTATAACATCAGCCAATATGAGTAATCCCTGTGATATAGCAGATATAACAAAAGATTTTATAACCTTCCAATTCCAATACAGTTTTGCGGCTATCGCAGATGTAACTATGATCAGTATCTGTTTTAAGACCATGTAATCACCGAAAAAATAATCCGTCACATATGATATCAGACTTAATATGACAATATATCTCAATCCTTTTGCTGACAATATCGCGTCTGTTTCATCTTCTTTTGCAAAAATATCACAGAACATGAAAAAACAAATTGTCTCAATTGTAATTATAAGCAAATTCAAAGCTGTACCTATCATCATAGCATTCCCTCATATTTAGCCAGCCTGCTGCTGACCTCTTTAAACTTTGCCCTTGCCACAGGAAGTTCATATCCGTTATCAAGTGTCATTGATGTCTTGTTCAATCGCCTTACATGCTTTATATTTACAAGAAAGCTCTGGTGTATCCTTACAAAATCTTCTGACAAAGTGCCAATTATTCCATTTATCGTGCCATACAGGGTGTATTTATCACCATTTTCCATAAAAAATGTCAGTGTATGCAATGAGCTCTCCGTATACAATAGTTTGTCCAGATTTATGCTTCTGCTTCCTTCACGGAATTTGAACATAACCTCCTTAGGTTTATAATTTATCTTCTCAAAAACAGCATCCAGACTCTCTATGATAAGTTCCCTGTATTTTGGGTCGGTCTTGAGCAGATATCTTATTGCATCAACCTGATACCCTTCTATGGCATATTTTATAAATGCTGTTGAAAATATAATGTTTGTGCCGTTATCTGTCTGCCTTATCTTTCTGGCAATCTGGATACCATTCATACCATCCATGTTTATATCCAGATATACGATATCATACCTGACACCCGCCTCGCATTTGTCAAGAAGCTGACTTCCGTTTTCAAATGTATCTATCGTGTAAAAAATACTATGCCCGTCACAATACTCTCTTATTGTACTATCCAGTTTCTCTATGAACTGCTTTTCATCATCACAGATTGCAATTTGTATCGTTCTCATATCAATTATTTATCCGGTAATGTGCCTTTCCAATGTGATCCCTCTTCTATCCCGTTTGCCGTAAGCCATTCATCCTCGACCTCTATATGACGCTGTCTGCCGGCTTCGTCTTCCAGATAAACTACGCATTTTGCTTTTGCGCCTTTCTCTCTTTCCTCACAGCCAAAATCAGCCTCATATATGTGTGTTACTGTATACGCCACTATGCGCTACCCCCTTTCGTATAATTTCGCATGTCCTAAATATATAGAAACTTCCCACATGTACAGGTGGATGTGTCCACTCTAAAATATCATGTGGGAAGCTGTTTATCAACTATATTTATGATTATAATGCTGCTTTAATCGCTGCAAGCAGCTCATCATATGTCTCATATGCAGGAAGCTCAGGGTAGTCCTTCTTGATGGCATCTGTGCTTCTGAAAAGGAAGCCTGCCTTGCTGGCCTGTATCATGCCTAAATCGTTGTGGCTGTCACCGCTTGCGATGGTATCGTATCCGATAGACTGCAGTGCCTTTACAGTTGTAAGCTTTGACTGCTCACATCTCATTCTAAAGCCTGTAATCTCGCCATCTTCAGCAACCTCAAGCTCGTTACAAAAGATTGTCGGCCAGCCGAGCTTCTTCATGAGCGGGCCTGCAAACTGTGAAAATGTGTCACTGATGATGATTACCTGTGTGATTGAACGAAGCTCATCTAAGAACTCCTTTGCGCCAGGCATTGGATCTATTTTTGCGATTGTCTCCTGGATTTCTTTTAATCCGAGTCCGTGCTCCTTTAAAATATTTATTCTATAGTTCATGAGCTTATCATAATCAGGCTCATCTCTTGTTGTCTTCTCAAGCTCAGGAATGCCTGTCTCCTTTGCAAATGCAATCCAGATTTCAGGTACCAATACTCCCTCAAGGTCTAAGCATACAATATTCATTTTGATTCCTCCGTGTGTTTTATTCTGTGGATTTCGATGAAGCTCAATATACTTGTCATGTAACAATTCGAGCCACCTTGAATAATTACATTTCATTTATAGTTCACCGATTTAATCCAGTAAAGTATATCATACAAGACGACTGTCTACAATAGAATTATACATGATTTTCAAAGGATTTTTCAGTATATCATTATTACCGTCCATTACGCTCGTTGGCTTTTGCACACGCACCGGCTTCCGCCGAGAAGACGCCCTCATCATCTATGATATTTCCGCTCTCAACATGCTTTTTCAGGATATTGTTAAACGCATAATCCCAGATTTTCTCTGAGCCAAGTGCTGTGCGCTTATTTCTGCCGAGTATCTGCGACAGCTTTACACTGTGCTCACGCCATGAAAGCCCGCCCGACGCATCGTTTAGGAGCATTGGCTGGATATTGTCCATGGTACGGGCAAATCTGGCTTCCGGTGTCTGCTGCGCCTCAAATTCCTCCCACAGCTCTAAAAGCGGCTCGCCCTGTTCCTTTGGCAAGAGTCCGTATATACGCTCCGCCGCCTTCTGCTCACGCTCATGCTGTGTGGCCTTGCCTGCCTCATCATAGGCATATGTGTCTCCTGCGTCAATCTCTACTATGTCGTGTATCAAAAGCATTCCTACTGTCTTTAGCACGTCTATCTTCTCATTGGCATACTCGCTCAAGAGCATGGTCATGATAGCCATATGCCAGGCATGCTCCGCATCATTTTCCTTGCGGCTTGCATCAGCTAAATAAGTCTGGCGGAATATCTCCTTTTCCTTGTCGATTTCTCTGATGAAATCAAGCTGTTTTTCTAATCTTTCTTTTTGCTGCATCATTTTACCGGTTCCTTCTTCCTATCCTATCCGATTTTTAAATATGGTCTCAAGTGTTTAATCAATTCCTGTACTTTTGTGCCTGGAGCTGAACTTGCAGGAGTTTTTCCTTCATTCATTGCATCCAAGCGTTCAGCATTTGTTATTGCAAAATCCATGAAAGGTCTCAGAATTTGGAACATATCTGCCCTTCCCTTTGAATATTCTCCCTGTCCAATATTCTTTAACCATTCAGATAGTTTTGGCCAGTAATCACTTCTATGAATATCTGACTGAACAAAACTGAAATGAAGCAAAAACCAAAGTTCAATACACTGATTTGACCAGATAGCATGATATTGTGTTTCCTCTGTAGACATATTAATGCATAATTCATTCGTTTTATTGATGCGTTTTGCTGGAAAATCATCAGTATCATAGACTATCCAGACATGCTTATATCCATTCGGATTGTTCATAACCAGATTCATTGCCTTATCCAAAAGACTAAGCGTATTGTCTCCTGCACCATGAATGTCAAGCTGAATTTTATCTCGATACTGACTGTTTATGATTGTCCTGATTGCTTCGAAATACTGTGGTTCTGTTTCAGTTCCTTCTGTTACTATCAAATGGTACTCTGGACATATCAATATATTCTTATCTCGCCGCGGTTTCATCCAACTCTTTCCTAAATCACTTTTCTTCGGAGGTTTTAAACTCATTACCAATCTCCTCCTGCCAGCATATTTGTAAGATATGGATCTGCACCATAACGCCCTTCCAGATATTGTTTATCATAGGCTGCAGTACTATTTACTCGTTCATTGTTTTCTCTTCTGATTTCATACAGGGAATATATTTCACTTTCGTGCCTTTCATTTTCTGCCGCAAACCATATTTCATCCCGTCTGAAAACTGTATTTTTCATTGTTGTCATATCATGGGAAGTAAAGAGTAACTGCGCTCCCTTTTTGTTTACATTCTTATTCTTAAACAATGAAATTACATAACGAAGCAGTTTAGGATGCAATTTTGCATCCAATTCATCAATAATCACCAGCCGGCTTCTTGCAGTGCTAACAAAATCACAGGTAATGCCGCGATCATTTTCTTTGTTCCATCTGACTCATCATTAAAACTTAATTCATAAATCTTTCCCTCTATCATACGCTGCGTATACAGTTCATGATTTTCTTCATCATACCGATAACCTGATACATCAATATCAACATCATTTAGTGCACGAACAATTCTCTTTCGATATGATTCATCATCAGAAAACATTATTTGTCTGTCTGCAATCGGATTTGCATAGTTTTTGACAATGCATGATTCAAACCACTTCTGAACTTCCACAATTACCGGTATATCATAGTTGATTGCCAGAAAAGATAAATATGGCATCTTGGGGTTTACCGAGCGGTTAATACTCGCTTTATTGATGCTTGCACCCAATGTAATTTCAGCACCTTCCCTATCAAAAACCATACCCGTTCTCTTTCCACCAATGGCTTTCCAATACAGAGATTCTTCAACAATGTCATCCCCGCATATTGATAAGTTGTACCTGTATTCATTTTTTCCCTGTCGGAAATACACTTCAAATTCTGTCGGCATTTCCCTAGATATTTCATTAAAATAGAATGGTGCCGCACTTATCTTCTGCTGAATAATAATCTTTTCTCTTGCCTTCTCCAATTCATATATTGGCTTAACCACTGTAGAAATCAAACATGAAAGAGCTAGTAACAGATTGGTTTTCCCGCCACCATTCGGACCATATATAACCTACGGGAAGAAGTGCATCTGCTTTCTCGCTTTTTAACAACGATTCTGAAAATTCCGGAATAGATGTTGCCTGAAAATCGAATGTTGTTGTTTCTTTATATGATTTAAAGTTTTTAAAAGAAAATTGACACAGCATCCTGATATTCCTCCCTCTGAACTGTCTTATTTGCACTTATTATATAATTAATATATTCGTTTTTCAAGTTTTATACCCATATTTCATAAATTTTATTTTTGAAATATGGGTATAAAAGTCATTTTTCTGATTTTATAATATTATTTTAAGTTTCCTTAGAAAATCTCCTTTACATACATAAAAATACAATGCCTCTACAGCGCATCCTTCATTGCTTTAACATACTCACCGACATACTTTGGTGAAGCCTCACCATACTCATCGATTATCTTGATGATGGCAGAGCCACAATGGCACCATCCGAGATATCTGCCATCTTCTTTGCCTGCTTGGGTGTTGAAATGCCAAAACCGATAGCACATGGCACATCTGTGTTTTCTCTGATTACCTTGACTATTGAAGCCAGATCTGTCTTAATCTCGCTTCTTGTACCGGTGACTCCGAGGCTTGAAATCACATAGATAAAGCCGGTTGCCTCCTTTGCTATCATCGCAATGCGATCCTTTGATGTAGGTGCGATAAATGAAATAAGGTCCACATCATATTTCTCGCAGAGTGGTAAAAACTCTTCCTTTTCCTCATATGGGATATCCGGCAGAATGAGTCCGTCAATTCCTATTTCCTTACATGTACTGATAAACTTTTCTGCGCCGTAAGAGTAAACCACGTTTGCATATGTCATGAAAACCATAGGGATTGTGACATCTTTTCTCAAGTCTCTCACAAGGTCAAAAACCTTGTCTGTTGTAACTCCGGCTGCAAGTGCCTTTACGTTGGCGCCCTGGATTACAGGTCCCTCTGCTGTAGGATCAGAGAATGGAATTCCAAGCTCTATAAGGTCTGCGCCGTTTGCAACAGCTTCTCTTACGATTTTTGCAGTTGTCTCTAAATTTGGATCACCACAGGTGATAAATGGTATAAATGCCTTGCCGTTTTCAAACGCACTTCTTATCTTACTCATAAATATTCTCCCCTCTGTATCTTGCTATTGCCGCGCAGTCCTTGTCGCCTCTGCCTGAAACAGTAACAACGATTATCTTGTCCTTATCCATTGCAGGCGCCAGCTTCATGGCATATGCCACTGCATGTGAGGACTCGATTGCAGGGATAATTCCCTCTGTCTTTGCGAGGTATTCAAAAGCATTTACCGCTTCATCATCTGTTACCGGTACATATTTTGCTCTTCCGATATCGTGCAGATATGCGTGCTCCGGTCCGACTCCCGGATAGTCAAGTCCTGCAGAAATAGAATAAACCGGAGCAATCTGTCCGTATTTATCCTGACAGAAATATGACTTCATGCCGTGGAAAATACCAAGACGGCCTGTATTTACTGTGGCTGCAGTCTCAAATGTATCTATTCCTCTTCCTGCTGCCTCGCAGCCGATTAGCTCAACTCCCTCATCCTCTATGAAGTTGTAAAAGCTTCCGATGGCATTTGAGCCGCCGCCCACACATGCGATGACCGCATCAGGCAGTCTGTGCTCCTTTTCAAGCATCTGCTCCTTGATTTCCTTTGAGATGACCGCCTGGAAATCTCTTACGATGGTAGGGAACGGATGTGGTCCCATAACTGAGCCCAGGCAGTAATGTGTGTCCGAAATTCTCTTGGTCCACTCTCTCATTGCCTCCGATACGGCATCCTTTAATGTGGCTGTACCTGATGTAACCGGGATAACCTCTGCTCCGAGCAGACGCATGCGGTATACATTGAGCGCCTGACGCTTTGTGTCCTCCTCGCCCATGAATACAACACATTCCATACCCATAAGGGCTGCGGCCGTTGCTGTTGCCACGCCGTGCTGACCGGCTCCGGTCTCAGCTATCAGTCGGGTTTTGCCCATTTTCTTTGCAAGAAGTGCCTGACCTAATACGTTGTTGATCTTATGCGCTCCTGTATGGTTTAAATCCTCTCTCTTAAGGTATATTTTTGCTCCACCGAGATCCTTTGTCATCTTTTCTGCGTAGTACAGTCTCGATGGTCTTCCTGCATAATCGTTGAGAAGCTCTGTGAGCTCTCTGTTAAATTCAGGATCGTTTTTGTAATGATTGTATGCTTCTTCTAATTCTTTAACGGCATTCATGAGGGTTTCAGGAATGTACTGTCCTCCGTGAATACCAAATCTTCCGTTTGGATTTGTCATGATGTTTTCCCTTCTGATGTATATTTGTAAATATTTTGTTTTCTGTACTGAATAGTTACAGATATTCTTAAAACCATGAAGATACTTATATATCTCTATTAGCTTAATCGCAATTCATCAAGCTTAGCCTTTTTGTCATCCGCTCTCATCAGCGTCTCTCCGATAAGCACTGCGTCAGCTCCGATTTCACGTATTGCCCTGATATCGTCTGTGCTCTTTACACCGCTTTCCGATACAAATATGATGTCATCGGGAATCAGGTCGCGCAGCTTTCTGCTGTTAGCTGTATCAACTGTAAAATCCTTCAGATTGCGGTTGTTGACACCTATTATTCTGGCACCGGCTCTTACCGCCATCCTGCCTCTTTTTCATTGTGTATCTCCACAAGGGCGCTTATGCCAAGGATGTCGCAGATTTTTATATATTCACCAAGCTGTTCCTCTGACAGTATGGAGCAGATTAAAAGCACCGCAGCGGCACCGAGTGTCTTTGCCTGATATATCTGATATTCATCGACCGTAAAATCTTTTCGGATGCACGGAATCGAAACCGTTTTTGCAATCTCCTTAAGATACTCATCCGAGCCTAAAAACCACTTTGGCTCTGTCAGTACCGAAATGCAATCCGCACCTGCCTTCTCGTATTCCCTTGCAATTTCAAGATATCTGAAATCCGGCTCTATAAGCCCCTTTGGACAGCGAGCTTCTTGCACTCGCATATGAAGCTCAAGTCATCCTTTTTGAGTGCTTTTTCAAATGCAAAATCACAAAGCTTTTCGTTTTTCGTCTGAATCGCGATATTTTTCATTTCCTCAAGGCTTATTTTTTTCTTGTCCTCTGCCACGCGAAGCCTTGAATATTCTGCAAGCTGGTCTAAAATATTCATCGGCTTACCTCGATGAGCTTATCGAGTGTTTCAAGTGCTTTTCCTGAATCAATGATTTTTGCTGCAAGCTCGATACCCTCTTTCATGCTGTCAGCCTTTCCTCCTATATAAAGTGATGCGCCTGCGTTCATGAGTACTGCATTTCTCTTATGGCCCTTCTGTCCGCCTAAGATATCACGTACGATTTTTGCATTTTCCTCAGGTGTACCGCCTTTTAAGTCCTCCTTTGTACAGCGCTCAAAGCCGAAATCCTCCGGTGAGATTACTGTAGTTCTGAACCATCCGTCCTTTATCTCGCATACCTTGGTCGGTGCGCTCATGGAAATCTCATCGAGCTTATCCATGCCATATACTACCATTCCGCGCTTTACTCCGAGACTTACAAGCACCTGTGCAAGCGGCTCTACAAGATACTCATCATACACTCCCAGAAGCTGCATGGCCGGTGAACCCGGATTTGTGAGCGGTCCTAAAATATTGAATACAGTTCTAAAACCAAGCTCTTTTCTGATAGGTCCGACATATTTCATTGATGTGTGATATTTCTGTGCAAAGAAGAAGCACATGCCGACTTTATTTAAAAGCTCTACACATTTCTCAGGGCTCTGGTCTATGTTGACGCCGAGCGCCTCAAGGCAGTCTGCTGTGCCGCATAATGAAGAGGCTGCCCTGTTTCCGTGCTTTGCCACCTTCATGCCGCCTGCTGCCGCAACAAGTGCAGAGGTTGTTGAAATGTTGAAGCTCTGTGCATTGTCTCCGCCTGTTCCTACGATTTCAAACACATCCATACCTGTTTTCACCTGTACCGCATGCTCTCTCATGGCTGCTGCACAGCCTGCGATTTCGTCTGTTGTCTCAGCCTTTGCGCTCTTTGTGGAAAGATGCCAGAAAAGCTGCATTCTGGGTTGGTGTTGTCTCACCGCCCATGATCTCATTCATCACTGCATATGCCTCGTCATATGTGAGGTCTTCTTTGTTTACGATTTTTACTATGGCTTCTTTGATCATGATTATGTCCTCCTGTATTCCGGTAATATTTCGTTTATAATTTTGTTTATGATTTTGTTCAGCTATTTGTTTTCAATTCAACAACTAATATATAAATTCATTAAAGCTGCAATTTTCAATTAAGCTTTGATAAAATTACTAAGCATCTGCTTTCCGTCCGGCGTCATGATTGACTCCGGGTGAAACTGCACGCCGTATATCGGATATTCCCTGTGCTCAACAGCCATGATCTCACCATCATCTGTAGTGGCTGTAATCTTTAGGCAATCAGGCATCGTGTCCGCATCTGCAGCAAGTGAATGGTAACGTGCTACCTTTGCTTTTTTCGGGCAACCCTTGAATAAAAGGCTTTCTGTGTCAAACGATGCATCCGATTGCTTTCCGTGCATGAGCTCCTTTGCATATGTAACTGTCGCACCGTATGCTGCGCATACCGCCTGATGGCCGAGGCACACGCCAAGGATTGGGATTTCCTTTCCAAGCTCCTTTGCCACAGCTATTATCACGCCCGCATCCTCAGGCCTTCCCGGTCCCGGTGATAATATGATGCGGTCAGGCTTTAAATCCCTAATCTCTTCAACTGTCATCTCATCATTCTGATTACTCTGATATCAGCTCTATCTCGCCGATTAGCTGATACAGATTGTAAGAAAAGCTGTCGTAGTTATCAATCAGTAAAATCATTCTTCCACCTCCTGTGAGACTTCCAGTGCCTTAAGAGAAGCCTTTGCCTTGTTTATGCACTCCTGAAATTCCTTCTCAGGATCTGAATCCGCAACGATTCCCGCTCCGCTTCTCACGAAAACCTTGCCATTTTTCTTGTAGACAATACGGATTGCAATACATGTGTCCATATTTCCTGTAAAATCTATATATCCAATCGCTCCACCGTAAATGCCTCGCTTGTTGTCCTCAAGCTCTCCGATAAGCTGGCACGCTCTGATTTTTGGCGCTCCCGAAAGCGTTCCTGCCGGAAGCACGGCCTCAATTGCATCGAGTGCGTCATACTCTTCTCTTATCTCTCCACGCACTGTCGAGCCTATATGCATCACATGTGAATATCTCTCTATGGAATGAAGCTTTTGAACTTTTACAGTTCCGAATTTACTTACCTTTCCGAGGTCATTTCTTCCAAGATCCACGAGCATGTTGTGCTCTGCGAGCTCTTTTTCGTCCTTAAGCAGCCCTTCCTCAAGCTTTTTGTCCTCCTCTGCTGTGGCACCTCTCGGCCTCGTGCCTGCCAGCGGGAATGTGTGAAGCACTCCATTTTCAAGCTTCACAAGTGTCTCCGGAGATGCTCCCGCAACCTCCACATCGGTTCCCGAAAAATAAAACATGTACGGCGAAGGATTTATCGTTCGAAGCACGCGGTAGGTATCAAAAAGGCTTCCCTCAAACGGTGCGCTCAATCTGTTTGATAAAACTATCTGGAAAATATCCCCTCTTTGATATGGTGCTTTGCCTTCTCGACCATCTCACAATACTGCTCCTTGTCAAAAAGCGGTGTGACCTCACCCAGCAGCTTGCCACCCATATTCTGTTTTTTCTCTCCGTGCATCAGAAGCTCCCTAAGCTGCTTTAGCTCAACAATCGCTTTGTTGTAACCTGTTTCCGGAGCATCAAGTGACATATTTGCGATTAGTATTATCTTTTGGCACAGATTGTCAAATGCTATTACCTTATCAAAAAGCATCAGATCAACATCCTTGAAATCCTCTGTGTCTCTTGCTTTTCCTCTGATGCTTTTCTCCTTGTAGCCCAGATAATCATACGAAAAATAACCTACAAGGCCACCTGTAAACGAAGGCAGATAATCAAATTTCGGACTCTTGTACTCTGAAAGAATCTGTCTGATGTACTCTGAAGGATTTTCCGTCTCCACCGAAAGCTTTCCAAGCTTCATATGACCATCTATGCAGTTAATCTCAAGCTTTGGATCATATCCCAAAAATGTATATCTTCCCCAGGCTTCATTGGCCTGTGCTGATTCAAGCAGATAACAATGTGTTGAAACATTCTGCAGAATCCTCATAGCCTCTATAGGTGTGATAAAATCTGATAATATCTCACAGCTTACAGGGAGAATGTCATACTTCCCGGTTTTTGCTATTTCTTTAACTTCGGTCAGTGTAGGTGAAATTTTCATATGCTTGCCTCCAAATTTTGTGTGGTAGTAAATAAATGCCCAACATACAGCTCGAATTCGCCTTTTCAAGGCTTCTCCGCAGCTTACGCTGCTACAATTCTCGCTTCATGTTGTGCAGTCCAATGTTCGTTCGCAAGCTTGCATGCGAGCATGCAGACTTGCAAACTCCATTGTACCTCTTTGTTCACTAAAAAACGCCCTTGACAGAATTTTAGTTCTGTCAAGGACGAATAATCTTAACTATCCGCGGTGCCACCTTGAATTCACGATAAAGCTCGTGCGCTTGGCAGGATACCAACATATCCCGGGCAAATGACGTATGCCCTCACGTCGCAGAATACTCTGGATATCCGGATGAATGATGAATCCATTTGACTGCGCCCTCAGCGGTCCATTTGACAACTTGTTTCACACCTGATTCTCAGCACCACAGGCTCTCTGTAAAGGCATCATTGCCGTTATCTCCGCTTCAACGGTTTACAATTTATTTAATTGTCGAAACAGTTTAAACTGTTTTCACTTCTTTAACGATTTAATACTTTATCTCGCTAAATTTGTTTAGAGTTTATCACTCCTTTTTGTGTTTGTCAACATATTTTTGCCCCGTTTTTTCTAATTATATACATTTAATTATTTTCAAAAACCATATTTAATGGCATTCTGCATAAAACATATTCCACCATTATTTGATATATTTTGCATTGACATATTTCGTTGCCCTTGCCTGCCCCAATTTCATAACAGAACCTGTTTTTACCATTTTCCCAAGCACTGCTTCTACTGTAGACGGACTCACATCAGGAAGGATATCACAGATTTCGGCTTTTGACACAGGAAGCACACTGTTTAAAACTTTTTGCTCAACTCTTTCTGTTTTTTTAAGTTTTTTTCCATTTACAGTAGAAAATCTTTTGTCCAATTCTTTGTAACATTTATAGAGCATAGACAGGAAATTTTTCATATATTCAAAATATGAATTCTCATTTGTATGCCATCCTATAGATGACTCCTGCAATGCCTCGTAGTAAAAATCCTTTGACTCATTGATTTGTTCCTCAAAAGATACGTATTTTCCAACATCATATCCACTTTTATAAAGTAAAAACAATGATAATAATCTGGATACTCTGCCATTACCATCCGAAAACGGATGTATACATAAAAAATCCAATATCACACATGGAATCAGTAACAATTTGTTTATTTTTGGGTTATCTCTTGCATCCATATATGCAAGTACAAGCTGCTGCATTGCTTCGCCTGTATCTGCCGCAGAAACCGGTGTAAAGCGAACTCTACGCCTTCCTCTTTCATCAATCTCCATTATCAGATTATCTTCCGTTTTGTATTTTCCTGACAGCTCATATCCTGCAAGGTTTGTCATCGTTTCATGTATATGCAGAATCATATTTTCACTAAATGACATCTGATCATGCTTAGAATGTATCTCATCCAGTGCATCCCTATACCCTGCGATCTCACGCTCATCATGATTAAGAGGAGCACTGTCACCGTCAACAATCTGCTTTATACGTGCGTCTGTTGTAACAATACCCTCTATCGCATTAGAGCCTTTAACAGATTGTACTCTTGCAATCTTTTCCAGCTCAGTATATATACTTTTATTGCTTTCCTTACGCGTATCTGATATAGCATTAAATGCAGTAATTGTTGCTGTAAGATTAACTATCTCAGCCGGTAATAAGCCTCATCTAAAAAAGAATAGTCAAATATATGCATATTGCCCTCCTGTTATCTGCATATATTTTATCAAAAAATGTTCAGATACTCAATCAGTATCTGCACATTTTTCAAATAATATTATGCATTAAAATCAAAAACACCGACTAATCTAAAGTCTTATTTTAGATTAGTCGGCATTCTGGTTTTCTATAAAATATACTCCATCTGGCGTTCCTTTGTCTTAAGCCCCATCTTCTCATAAAATTTCTCAGCAGATGTGTTTCCACTCCATACATTGAGCGTGACCTCGTAGCAGCCGAGATGCTTTGCCTCATTCTTGACATATTCAAAAAGCTGCTCTCCGATATGCTGTCCTCTGGTCTTTGCATCTACACACAGATCATCTATGAAAAGTGATGTAAACGGCACCATATTGTTGGAAAACGGCTGCTGTCTTATCTGACAGAATGCATATCCCATGCATACATCGTCATCATCTGCCGCAACATATATCGGCTTTGTATCGTCCTTTATCATATCTGCAAGCTCTTCATTTGTATATTTTGTCGTTCCCGGGATAAAAATATCCGGTCTGATATCGGCATGGATCTGAAGCACCTGCTCTAACAATTCTATAAGTCTTGATATGTCTTTTTCCTGTGCTCTTCTTATATTCATTTTGAGAATCATCCTTCCTGTTGTGGTTTATATGTTGATCTACAATAAATCAATTCAATGTTATATCTGATTACATTTCAGAATAAATCCAGCATATTATCAAGATAAATGTGTTCTCTGACATGTATCTGATACTGTGGCTTCGTCATATAATAAAGCAAAAATTCAAGTATCATGGCACTTCCAAGCCCTCTGCCCTCTATTTTAAAATTGCTAAAGCCCATCGGCAGATAAGTGTTCTTTATATCATATACTCCTATAAATCCCGGATTTTCCATCGCCTTCGAAAAAAGATATCCCTGCCCCGAATCAGGCGCCACGCAATAATGCTCCGGGCAATCCACTCCCAGATTTTTGCGGCTAACCGTCTCGTAGCACTTCTTCCTGTCCGCGCAGCCAAACCAGCAGCACTCATTGCATAAAAATTCCACTTTATCCTTTTGATGCTGTGATAATGCTTTCAGTTTATCAAATGATTTGTTCAGCCTGAAATCCGGTACCACATAGCGGAACTCCTCTCTGTTTAGCTCATTTTCAAATTCGAGGAAATCCGTCAGAACCTTTGTGGTTGAGGATACAAAATAAAAATCAGGATAGTTTTCTTTTATGTAATCAAGTAGAATATCCGAGTAAATTATTATGCCGTTTTGGCTTTTTTCCCTGCCATTACTTATGCTATATTCATCATTGCCTCTGTTATCACTATCTATATGATATTTTGTATTCTTACTACTATTGTTACTGAATATCCCACACAACTCATTACATCTTCTATCTGAAAGATATTCTTCCGTAAGCAATGAATTGCTAAAGGTAAGTCTCGCAGATATCCCATATTCCTGCATCAGCTTAAGCACTTCTTTCGGATCGTGCTCACCAAAACCGACGCGGCCTCCGCCCCATATGCAGTCTGCCGGTGCACCGTATATTGAGCCTATGTCGCACCAGTCATAGAAATATTCCCGGTGCTTGCGGTACAGTGGGAGAAATTCTTTGTATAATTCATAAAATTCAAACAATCCCGGTAGATGATAATACGCTTTCATTTTGACTCCTTATTATAATCTGCTGAACCTGTGCTCATTTTAATAATTTTCAATCACATATTCCTCAAAAAGCGGTAGCGTAAAATACACATATCCCCGTTTCTCTCCCGATACAATTCCCTTTCTTATAAGGCGCTTACGGTACGGATTGAATTCGTTTGTCTCCATCCCAATTGCATCCCTGATTTCTTTTATTTTTCCGCTTTTTATATCTGCAATCCCCTTTGCAACCATGCGATCCTTCTGAGAAAGCTCCGACCAGATTTTGTCATATACAAATTCGCTCAGATACTGTTCATACTCGCCCAAAATGCCATTGTAGTCACCATCATTGTTCCACGTCAGATACCCTAAAACCTGAAATGCAAAAGGATAGCCTTTGGTCAGTCCCGCCATCTGTGCTGCTTTCTCCGGAGATATGTTAAAAATAGTCTTATACTTATTGATTATTGCCGCGTTATTTAATGGTTTGAGCTGGATTTTAGGTGCTCTGTACAAAAATGTAAGGCTCTTCTCATTCTGAAGCTCCTCTATATTTTCATACAATCCTGTTCCTAATAGAAATACAGGCAGCTCCTGTCTTACAAATATCTGAAAGGCTCCTGCAAAAACCTTCATGTACTCACTATTTGTCATCTCATCTATCGTAATAAGCAGTCTCTTACCACCCTTTTTAAGCCTTTCCAAAATCTTTATAATAGCTGTCTCTGCATCTGTAATCGGCTGTGTCCCCTCTATAGATACTCCAAAACCGAAAAATGATAGATCGAGCTTTGCCGATTTTATAAGTCCCGCACATATATTATCACTATTCAATTTTGAAAGCATTGCAGACAACAAGTCCGTTGCCGGATTGAGTTCTATAACCACCCAGTCATCATTTTCTCTTAGCTTATGCGAAATTTCTGTCATCATTACTGTTTTTCCCGAACCTCGCACACCGGTAATTATGAACATCTGCTGATTTATTGTATCCGCTGTAAAATTCTCTATTATCTCATTAATCTGTACCGGACGGTCTACCGACTCTAGTGGACTTCTTCCGAATGTAAGCGTGAATGGATTTTGCATATCAGCCTCCCATTTTTACTGTTGTTTACTGTTTTAAATTTGTTTTACTGTCTTTTACTGTTTTGGTTTCATTTTACTGTTGTTTACTGTTTATGTCAAGATTACAGTTAATGATAATTCGTATCATATAAACCATTTATGCTAATTCGCATCGTATAAACCATTTATGCTGATTTGCATTTTTGTAGTAACCGGTTGCCGTTGTAAAATAGTTACTGGTCACACTGTTAGGCATGAACAGTAACACAAAATAAACCCCGGAGCGTATTGTATGCTTTGATAGCATATCAATATCATGCTCCGGGGTTTCTATTTACGCCTGATTTAGTTTAAGAAATTCTGTATGATAACATCCTCTGCCTCTTCCTCTGTAAGCCCGAGTGTACGGAGCTTGAGAAGCTGCTCGTCGTTTATCCTGCCGATTGCTGCCTCATGTATGATAGCCGCATCGATATTTTTTGCCCTGATTTCAGGGATTGAACCGACCTCTGCATGATCCATGATGATAGAATCGCACTGGATATGAGCCTGGCATTTGCTGTTGCCGATGGCATTCGGATGGAAGGTCTGGACTGAGTTTCCTTTTCCTACTGATCTGGAAACAATCTGTGCAGAGCTGTCCTCTCCGTTTAGCTGCACCTCGATGTTTGACTCTGCCTTCTGCTCTCCATCTGTCATGAGACGCTCTGTGACATAGAGCTTTGCGTTCTTTCCAAGCTCCACATTGGTCTCACGGACTGTAGAATCAACACCCTTTATCTGTGCTGTATCGAGTGTGAAAACAGAATTCTCGCCCACAAATATATTTGTTACAGGGTTGAGTACTCTCGCACCTGTTCCGTTTCCCTCGCCATAGTGCTTTTCCTCATAACGGACATTCGCATTTTTACCTACATGGAAGGTGTGGATACCGTCGTGTCTACTCTCGTTGCAGCCACTGTTGTGGATTCCGCAGCCTGCCACAATCCTTACATCTGCGCCATCCTCCACATAGAAATCGTTGTATACAAGGTCTGTCATGCCTGATTTGCTGAGCACTACCGGGATATAGACAGCCTCTCCGTCCGTTTTTCCATCAATATAAATATCAATGCCCGGCTTGTCCGTCTTTTTCTTTATCTTGATGTGCTCGCTGTCTCCGTGGCAGATTGATGTGCCGTTTTCACGCAGATTAAAGGCACCGGTCTGACTGAATTTATTATCATTTATGACGTCCAATACGCCCTCTGTTACGTTGTCAAGCTTTACCATATTATGCTCTTCCCTCCAGTCTCTCTACACATTTGTGACATTTCTGTACACCATTGAGATAAGGCAGCACCTCGTCCTTTGTACCGATTTTCTTGATTTCTCCGCCATCAATTATCATGATGCGGTCTGCCATATTGATAATTTTCTCCTGATGTGAAATCACTATGAGGCTCTGCTTTTTCTCAGTATGGATTTCCTCGAATTTCTGTATGAGCATTGAAAAGCTCCACAAATCAATTCCTGCCTCCGGCTCATCAAATATGCAAAGCGAATGCTCCTTTGCAAGCACTGATGCAATCTCAATTCGCTTCATCTCTCCACCTGAGAGTGTGCCGTCAATCTGGCGGTAAATGTAATCCTTTGCACAAAGTCCTACCGCGGTGAGAAGGTCGCAGCACTCCTTGTCTGAAAGCTCATCCTTTGCGGCAAGCTTAAGCAGCTTCATGACTGTCATTCCCTTAAATCTCGGTGGCTGCTGGAATGCAAAGCCTATTCCCGCATTTGCCCTGTGATTGATGTCGAGCTCTGTGATATCCTGTCCGTCAAGTATGATCTTTCCGCTGTCCGGTGTCTGGATACCTATCAAGGTCTTTGCCAGAGTAGATTTTCCACCTCCGTTTGGCCCGGTGATGACAAGCATTTCTCCGTCCTCTACCTGAAATGATATATTATTCAGAAGGCATTTCTTTCCGCCTCATCATCTACGTTTAAAGTTAAATTTTCTGCTTTAAGCACGATTTTCACCTCATTTTTATTTATGATACAGCATAAACTCCTTCTCCTGCTGCTCTAATTACTTTTTCAGTTTACCGTTCACACATCAGTATGCCCGGCAACGATTACAGTATAACATAATAGTAAACGTTTACAAGGGATAAACTCTCTGGTACTTGCTAAAATACATATTGTGGCTTTTTATAAAAAGTTTGCTTATCTACTAATTTCCCTTATCATTGAATACTCATTGCACAAGGTTCCGTCATTTTGTCTGATAGAATTAAATTTGATGCCGGTTATCCTGAAGCCCATCTTCTCATAAAGTGCTCTCGCCCTGCTATTGCCCTCAATAAAATCCAATTCCATCTGCAATATATTCGGATTGCTTTCTGCTATTTTTATCATTTCCCGGAACATTCTCGTTCCGATCCCCTGATTCCAGAATTCGCTCAGCAAACCGATTGCCACATTTGCCCTGTGTCCGGTTTTCGCGCGGTTATTCCACCAGACCATGCAATTTCCGGCAATTTTTCCACCTGCTTCACAAACCAGCAGTGCCTGTGTATCTGACGAATTGCAGCTATTTATGAATTCAATCTCCTGTTCGATGGTCTGTGTCTCACATTCTTCCGGTGTCCTCAGTAAGAAATCCGTTTCACCGGTTGACTTTTTCATGTACTCTATAAGAGCTTTGGCATCCTTTTCATTTGCACTTCGCAAAATGGCAGTTCTGCATCTTTCAATTTAAATTCGATATCTTTTATTGTCATATTGTTTAGTACCAACTTCCTATTGATTTTTGTATTCTATCTGTGATAAACTATCGACAATTAATGGTAGTTGCAGCTTAGACAGAGCGAGACGAAAGTTTCCCTCTGTCTATTTTTTGCGCTTTTACGTGCATGAAGCCTTGTATACACTTCAAGCCTTTTTCAATTATCGCAGCTATCAAGAGCCTATTGTAACTACTCGTTACAGCTATATTTATTTTACATAACAGGAGGATTTAAGAAAAATGCCAAAGAACAGATTACAGGAAACAGTTTTTACCATCATGATGGTGCTTGTCATGGTTTATGCCATGATATGCTACAATATTGCCCTTGAAACAGGTGGTATGAAGAACTTTGTTTTTAAGGCCGCATTAGGCGAATTTCCTATCATGATTGTTGCCGGTTTTATTCTCGATACATTCATTGCCGGACCACTTGCCAAAAAATGCGCTTTCAAAATAGTCACACCGGGAAAGGACAGACCTATTGCTATAATCCTTGCAATTTCCGTCTTCTCAATCTGGTTTATGTGTCCTATGATGAGCTTTATCGCTACCATCCTTTTCAATGGTGGTTTTAATTCACAGATATTTGCGACATTCTGTGAGCTCGTCGTAAGAAACTTTCCAATGGCCTTCTTCTGGCAGCTCTTTGTAGCCGGACCACTTGTTAGATTCATCTTTGTAAAAATCTTCCGAGAGAACTAATTTAAATGTAAAAAATGTAAAACCGGGCATAATAGCTGCCCGGTTTTCACTGTTCATCGTAACTGTTAAGAATCACACCATGCATATTCACACAAAAGCTCATTGCAGGTGTCTTCTCGCTTCTTAGAAAGCTTCATAAAACGCTTTGTCTTAGAAAACTCCGTCTATAAAGCCCTTCATATCGTCCTTAGACACAAGACCAATCTGCTGACCGGCAACCTGACCGCCCTTGATTGCAATAACTGCAGGAATATTCATTATACGATACTCTCTTGCCAGATCAGGATTCTCGTCCACATCAATATTGTAAAACTCCACATCTGTGATTTCATCAGAAAGCTGCTCCATTACAGGCGCAAGCATCTTGCATGGACCGCACCACTCTGCCGAAAAATCAACAATGATAGCCTTATTATTTTTAACCTGTTCAAATTCACTGCTATTAATCTTCTTTACCATAGTTGTTCTCCTTCCATCTGTCGAACGAATTATTTTCGTTGCACCTATACAGCAATAAAAAATAACTGCTATACTATAGTACACCAAATAAGAAATAACAATGCATCAGAAACTTATTATTTGATGTACTAGCACTACTATAATACATAAATCAGATTATGTCACATAAAAATATTATAAACCGTAAAATTTATCATTTATCACGATTAATTCTTTTTGTGCTCTGCCATGTAGGCCTCTATATCCTCTGTGGTTCTGATGATATCCTCCGACAGACACACTGCACCGTCCTCGGTGATAAGCACATCATCCTCAATCCTGATACCGATTTCCCATTCATCTATATACAGCCCCGGCTCATCACTGATGATTGCCCCCGGACGAAGCCTGCTGTTTGAGTCAACTGTCACGTCATGCACATCAATTCCCAGATGGTGTGACACGCCATGCATGTAATACTTCGAAATCTCTACAGAATTCTTTATAAGTCCAAGCTTCATAAGCCCGTCTGCAAGCACATCCTTACATACTTCATTTAATTCCTTTGTAGTCATTCCCGGCTTTGCAGCCTCGACAATTTTTCGGTTTGCGGCAAGCACAATATCATAAACCTGTTTCTGGCGCTCGGTAAACCTGCCATTTACCGGATATGTTCTCGTAATATCCGAATTGTAGCCATCTATTCTGGCTCCAAGGTCAAGAAGAACCAGTGTTCCATCCTCCATCGTCTCACGATTTGTGTCATAATGAAGCATTGTTCCATTCATTCCGCTTCCGGCGATTGTAGGAAAAGCTGTCCACTCTGCCCCACCGCGTCTTATGATATATTCAAAGTCTGCCTGTGCCTGATATTCCTTCATGCCCGGCTTTAAATTGGCCATCACATTGCAGAGTCCGTCTTTTGTGAGAGCGATTGCCTTTTTGGTCAGCTCAACCTCATCCTCATCCTTCTGCATACGCTCCTCTGCCACAAGTGGGAAAAGATTCTTCACAGCAACTCCCGGATAGTCTGTCTTAAATTCATTGGCTTTTACCACATTGTAATCCGGCAAATCCACTTTCTGGTGACGATACGTGTCGAAATATGCTGTGTATACATCCTCACGCGTCATTATCCTGTCCAGCGTGCTCTCAAGCTCATAAATATATTCTATCTCATCAATTCCTGATATTTCCTCGGCTTCCTCCATAGTCACCTTTCTGCCGTACCAGCGCTCCATCGTAGGGTCTGCCTCCTCTATGAAGAGCATCGTCTTAGCAGGCTCTACACATTTATCCAGGACAAGGACCATGTTGTCACGTCTAAGTCCGGTCAGATAGAAGAAATTGCGGTTAGCCTGTGCTGTGAATAAATCATACTCATCCGCACTCACATGGTGCTCGATGCCTGAGTACAATATTGCTATAGAATTGTCCTCCATCTTGTCTAAAATTCTTTGTCTTCTGCTTTCAAAATCCATTTTGCTGCCTCTTATTCTCATTATTTGTAATGCCTGTTCAAAATATGTCACTGACATTCATACGACCTTACGTTATCACACTATGAGTATTATTACAAGCCTTTTGCTCCCGCTACTTCCACACCTCTGTAATAAAAACACCCCAGAACCGAAGTTCTGAGGTGTAATATACTCTTGATATTCTCTTTTTCGAAAAATTATCTCTTTGAGAACGTTTTGGTATCTTGAAAAGCCCATAAATAGGGGATTTGTGTATGAGAACTACTCATTAAAATTTATTCTCCATAATATCCATTATTCGACAACTGTTGCCATTTTAAATACATTTCTTTATAGTTCTTTTTTATAAATTTTCTAATTTCTCTTATTTCTCGCTCATTTAATTGACCTTGTTTCTCAATGGTTGTATCTCCATCACTTTTTACAAAGAATTTTGCTGAACCTGCCTCTGTTAATTTTCTGTCACTCGCATGGACATGCATAGCCTCAATAACGCAGCTTGCAGTATAATATAAATAATAACCACACACCTTAAATTCATAATACTTCGGCATCGGCTTCCTCCATAAATTCTTTATTTTTATTGTAATAATCTAACACAATCTGAATTTCAATATCATCCATATTCGTTTCTACTATTTCATCTTTATAAATAACCGCTGCATTATTCAAGCAATTAAGATTAAGCACTCTGATATAATCACCATCTTTTGTATAGGCATATCCATTGATAATCATATTTGCATGATCAGCTATATCTTTTACACTAAGCTGCATTAATCTTAACCTCCTTAATTGGTTTCAAAAATGCTTCAGTATCATAATATAACATGTTTAGTATTGGAATTAAATCTATATATTCTTCAACTTCGGGCATTTCTTTGTACTTTGCCATAACAACTAGATATCCATTATCCCATTCAACTACTTTTGTATATCTCTCCAATTTATCAGAAGTGATAAAACGAACCCTTTGATTATTAAATTCAAAAATTGTGTACTTTCCATCATTAGTTAGAACCGCATAATCTTTCATTTAATTCACTCCCTTCAAATAATTTTTCTTATCATTATATTATAATAATACCACAGTTCAAATAAAAAACACCCCAGAACCAAAGTTCTGAGGTGTAATAATACTCTTGATATTTTCTTTAATCAATTATTTTTTCTATATCGTCCTCTTCCTATAAACTCTATAATTCCATTATCTCTTAACATTTGTAATTGCTGTCTTATTTTATCTTTTATATGATGATTGTCCGGATGTTTTCCTGCAAGCATCTTCTCAAAACTATACATCTGCTCTAACGTAAAATCTCTGTCTTCAATTATATTAACACAATTCAACACGTCCAACATCCAGCCCCTTGTTTCCAACTTACTACCACGTAAAAATTCTGTTCTATGCACCTTTTCCATTATCTTTTTAACAGATATTTCCTTTTCATTTTGTACAATGTAAATTCTTCCTTCATTTGGAATCCTGTTCAATAAAATATTACAGCCCGTCCATCCTGCTCTTCTAGCAGTTTCTGCCAATGGCTTTCTCTTTTCTATTATATCCGGTGAAAAGAAATATTTTGGTACCATAACAAAATTTTCAATCTGTAGGCTAATTTTATTATAGTGCATAAAGAAAAAATTGGGATTATTGATTGAGGTTATCCTCTCTATCATTGTATTATATGCACCATCATTTATCTTATTACTGATAGATGCGCCTTTACTTTTCAACTCATACTCTTCCTTACAAGATGGACAAAAGAAATCAGCAACTGGTCTGTTATTCTCAAAATGTGAAACATATTTATTTCCACAATATGGACAAAACATATTATTATTTACCCAGTCTTCAGTTATAACTCTTATTTTTTGTGCATTACTCGAATAATTATCAGCTTTTCTTCCATCCATCTGTAAATTCAAAATTATCACTCCAATACCGTTTGATATAATACACTATTAAAGCGTGTTCTTATCTTTTCAATGTTTTCTTTTAAAATTTCTATAAGAATACAACTTCTCTTTTTATTCAATGCAGCTACACCTACGGCTCCACTACCTGCAAACGAATCTAATATTATTTCTCCCTCATATGTAACATATTCCAATATCTCTTCACAAAGTTGTACCGGTAATTCACTCTGATGTATTTTATTTTTCCTGGCTACCGGCTGCACATCAAACATAGCAGGCAGCATACCATTACATCCACTCATATAACATTTTTTCCCGATTAAATCAGATTTCTTCTTATCATATCTCATATTTCTAGCTTTTCCTTTTGAAAAAATCATTATATCCTGTGTATTCTTTGCTTTTCTCCCTGTATTACTCACAAAGGTTCCTTTTTTCCATGATACCTTAGAATAATAAACAAATCCGGCCTCTTTTGCATATTGCTTAATTTGATAAAGATACTCATAATTATTCTCATTCTCTGCAGGTAATACCTCGACCAAAAAACAACCTGCTTTTAAAACTCTTGCTTTTTCCTTAAAATCATCAAGTGTATATCTAAAACAATCATATTCTGCAAAAGCCCGTGTTCCACCTTTATTTGATTTTTTATCCAGCCACGGATGATCTGTCAAAATACAATCAATGCTATTATCTCCTAGCATAGATAAATCTCTGCCGTCTCCTTCAATTAATATACACTGTTCATCCTTATTGTCAATTGTACAATATACGCCTTTTGATATTCTCTCAAACCTAATACCTATTTTCTCATAAATACGAGCTCTAACTGTTTCCTTCGGTTTATCAGCATTTTGCTGGTATGCCTCTTTTAATGAGAAGCTTTCATTATCCTTAAAACAATTAAATATCTTTTCTGCTAATGTCATTTCGCACTACCTCCTTAGATTTTGGATCTTGATCCTATCATAGGAGGCGCTCAAATAAAAGTACTATTTTTATATTTTATCTTTTAAATAGAATAATATGGTGATCTAATGTTTTCGCAACAATATTATTCCATCAATCCTAATATCCCTGTTCACTCCAATACTCATTTGGATATATTGATAATTCTTCTTTATGCTTACGAATAATTCTTTCCGGTGTTTTAGTATTATCGTAAACATGCACAATATCACATATATTAAGCAGTTCTTTTATGTTATTAATTGATTTGTAATATCTCTCGATAACTTTATCACTAGCAACATTATGTCCACCTGCCGCCACACGAGATTCAATTCTGGCAATATTAATTTGTGGATCAACTGTTAACACAAATACACATTTTATGAAATAACCCTCTTCTTTTGCTTTTCTCAAAATATTTAACTTATATTCAGATGACAAAACAGTTTCAAATGTAAAATCTTCTTTCTTGGCAATTGATTCATATCTCATCCGATCAACCAAAACAGCAGCTTCCATATTATTCATTCCCGTAGTCGCAACAACATCATCGGCATTAGTATATTTACCAACTTTATCAAAAAAAGCTGTTATTGTACTTTTCCCCGAACCATTTGGTCCCGCTAATACAAGAATCATCGGTTTTTTATTCTGCATATTTTCTTTCCCCATTTGCATACTCTACATAAGCCTGTTTCTTTTCATTATCATAACCGGCTATAGGTTTTTTACATATTTTCGCTTTATTTATTGCTGCCTTAACAGCTTCAACTGCCCTTTCGTCCATTTCATTATCCGATTCTGTCAATGTACTCTTCTCTTCTTCTCTGGATACAACTTTTATAATTCTACCACTTTTGGTGCTTACAGTTGTCATATAATCACTCCCTCTGTTTTGATTAATATTAAAATATATTATCTCTTATACTTGTTTTCTTTTTATTATAATATTTATTTTATCATAGTTCACACAAAAACCACCCCAGAACCGAAGTTCTGAGGTGTAATATACTCTTGATATTCTCTTTTCCGAAAAATTATCTCTTTGAGACGTTTTGGTATCTTGAAAAGCCCGAAGATACGAGGTTTGGAGCAGATGGTGTTGCATATGTGTTTTATACGCAGTGCTATCTATGAGCGCTTAGGACTTTTTTCCATTCACACAATCCAATTCAACTATTCCACTTGAACAATAGAAGGAATTACTACTGCATATCGGACATAATATCCATTGAAATTCTGATATATGATCACCCCATTATACTTTCAAGAGAGTTTTTCTACTTTCCTTTTGCTATTTTACGAGGATACCATTTTTGAAACCATGCGGTAAATATCCCCATTATTGCTGGAAGAATTGAATTTATAATTCCAACATAATTTCTTGCGTCAGTACCCATAATAAAATATGTCCAAATTGATGTTACTAAGTAGAGAATCCCCCATGCCGCAGTTAAAATGCGATTTGTCTTGATAAACATAGGATTTTTTAATGCGTCATCTCCACCATAATCATTCATAGAATATTCTGCGGAAAGAGGTATTCTCAGGCAAGCAGATATGCTCCACATAATACCAAATGCCAAATAAGACAATGGCATTACAATAACAGCCGATAAGTTGATAAGCAGCGACATTGAAAATATGCTTACCAATGCGCCTGAAATTACATCATAAACTGTTTTTTTGTTTTTATAAAACAGCAAAGGTAATAAGCAACAAACAAAAATGCTAATGATACTTCCCCAAAAAACATGAATATTTGAAGCTATCCAAAATACAATCCAAGGGATTAAAACATAACGCATATCTGTTTTTCCTCTTAGGGTTGACTTATCTTTTGTTATATCCGAGTTTTGGTGTTGCCCAAAATAATCGTCCCATTTCAGCATTAAGTCAAAATCGCCTTCAACAGAATATAGATGTTTCATTAAAGCGGCAGAACCTTCTATTTCTCCGGCAGCAATAGATTGCCATACAGAAAATGGCGTATGAATGACCGTTGTTGCTTTCCCATGAAACTGCTCTATAACGCGGCTCTCTGTTTTTCCAAGTATGATCCTATAACACTTTCCAAGATCCGTATAATCCATATCCAAAATGACATCTGTTCCACGATACGCTGCCGGATTATAAAGTGCGGCCATCTGCTTAGTAAAGGTTAATGAAAAATCTTCCTTTTCGCCTGTTTGCGTAATACCCCAGCTTGCGTCTGCCATGCGCTCGAAAACATCTCTCGGAAATAACAATTCTTGTAGTTTTGCATTTGTTTCTGCTTTTACACCGCCGGAAACATACTCTTGCCCTGCCTGTCGAACAACCGCCAGATATTCCTCTGTACGATTTGATAATTCTTGTACGCTAAATAGTTCACCTTCTCCACAAAATAAGGTAGCATAGTTCTCTTTGCCGTAAATCCTGTCAAATTGCGCTGTTACACTATCGTAATTTGACTTTGTCGTATAAAATCCGCAAGTAGAGATTAAAACGGTTTTCTTTCCACTCATATCATATCTTGTAGGGTGACCGCCGCTTTCTGCATTAGATATCATGAAAGGCAGAGTTAAAGGAAGCTGCCGATCTATTACTGTTTTGAGCTTGCCTGGCAAACTGAAATAATATAATGGGAAACTCCAAATTGTGAGATCAGCCCATAATAATTTTTCAAGAACTATTTGCATATCATCGTAAATACAGCATTTTCCGGGAGTGGTTTTCCAACAGGAAAAACATCCAAGACAAGAGTTAATATCCATCTGCGCAATATTAAGCCTTTCAATTTTAGGCAAACAATCTTTCTGTGCATAGCAAATTCCCTCTAAAAAGGCGTTAGCAAGCCGAAGCGTATTGCTGCGTTCACCCTTTGGACTTCCATTGATCAAAAGGATATTCATTGTCACTCCTCCATATTTTTTAAAAGGTGAATGCAGTGTTCGATCCATTCCAGATACATTTGTGTATATCTCTTTCCAAAGTCAGCTGTCATTTGCCAAAATACCGCACTTTTTTTATCGGGTATCATTCTTGATACGATGTAATAGAAGCTTCTGTCTGTTGAAGCTCCTCAAAATCACTGCGGTATTTATCATTAAGTTGTTTGAAAAAATCTAAGCTGCCTGAGAACTGGCAATTCACCCATAAAAAAGATTTTCATTTAAAGTAGGCGAGCGCATATCGATATTTATATCCGGGTCACTTAACCAGCGCAGCAACTCCTTCCGCCCTTCTTCTGTAATAGAGCAGATATTTTTATTTGGTTTGCCCGATTGTTCAACAGTATGTTTTACAATCCATTTGTTCTTTTCTAAAACAATAAGTTCACGATAAATCTGGCTGGTTTGTGCAGGCCAAAAAAATTTAAGTGAACTTTCAAAGGCTTCTCGAATTTCGTAGCCCGTCATATCTCCATAGTTTAGCAAACCCAATATTCCGTGTTTAAGCATAGCGAAATAATCTCCTTTAAAAGCACATATTCCACAAGTAGAATATAAACATTATATTCTACTTGTGGAATAATGTCAAGTAAATAAAAAAGAGAATATGTAAAAAGTTGCATCAGCAATTTAGTGAAAAGCTAATCCACCTACAATCCTGTTTCAAGTGTCAAAAACAGGTTATTACAAGCCATTTGCTACACGCAACTTCCACACCTCTGTATTGACAGCCTTATCCTGCACCATTTACTGCCTGATTCTCTTTATCATAATCAGCAGATGACGCACTGCCTGTTCCAATTCTTCTCTCGTCACTCTGCCTTCTTCGTATCCTTTTAATATCTGGCGGATTACCGGAGGACCGCCGGGCATTACGATATCGTTTCCTGCCGCCACAGCGTCCGCGCCGTCCACAACCATATCCATATCTCCCCAATCGGTTACAACAGCCCCTTCAAATCCCCATTCCTCACGCAGAATATGTGTGCACAGGTCATGGCTGCCGCCGGCAAAGGTTCCGTTGATCTTATTAAAGGAGGTCATAATGCATGCGATTCCGGCATCTTTGACCAACATTTCGAACGGCTTTAAATACAGTTCTCTAAGTGCCCTCTCTGTCAGGATTGAGTCCACTGCATCTACATTTTTCCCTGCATTTCCGCGGCGGAATGTCTCCTGCTCATTTGCCGCGAAGTGCTTCGGGCAGACGATAACTGAGCGGCCATTCTGTACGCCTTTTGTAATCTCGCAGGCACAGACTCCCGTCAGGTACGGTCTTCAGAAAAATATTCAAAATTTCTGCCGCACAGCGGATTCCTGTGAAGATTCACAGCAGGAGCAAGCCAGACATTTACCTGCTGTTCTTCACATTCTTTCCCTACTGCTTCTCCAAACATCTGCCACAGTTTTTTGTCAAAGGAGCACGCAATGAGCATCTCTGTTGGCCAGGCAATACCGCCGATCCCGGCAGGGCCGTCCTTATAGAAAATGGACTTGATTCCTTTTTCTGCAATCGCCGGAGAAACATATCCCGGATATCCTGTCGGGTGGCTGTTTGTTGTAATCGGTTTTCCTTCGTCATCGAAAATTGTAGATGGATCACTGCGATCACCCACAGCCGCAAAAGGAGTCCCCGGTCCATAACCCACGCAGAGAGAAGCGAGTTCTTCGATGGACAGCTCCGGCAGACTTTGCTGCGCTTCTTTTTCAGCCTGTATACTCTCCCCTCCTGCAAGAATATCCTCTTCCGTTACAGAAATTACCGCCGTCTCGGTCACGCCTCCATCAGGTTTTTTCTCATATACGTCTTCCGGCTGACACTCTGTGCAGTCTTTCTGTGTCAGGAACGAAAGCTTTCCTCTGTTGCATCCCGAGATAGCCAGACGGTTCGCACACTGTTCTGTAATGACTGTATCCCGCAGAGATACCATTCCCACCGTAAAGGTCTCTCTGCATGAATTTCCTATCTTCAGGAGATAATCGCCTGACTCAATGACCCACGCAGCTCTTCCTTCGTCATAAACCGCCATTTCTCTCCATGGGATCCAGATCTTAACCTGCTCTTTTTCTCCCGGAGCGAGGTCAGACGTTTTCTCGAATCCCTTCAATTCCTGATAAGGACGCTCCACGCCCTCTGCCGGATATACCTTAGACAGATAAACCTGGATTACCTCTTTCCCCGACATTTCCCCAATATTTTTCACATCGGCTGTCACCATAATACCGCCGTTTTGCTTCTTGACCAATGCATCGCTGATTGCAAATGCAGTGTAAGATAGTCCATAACCAAAGGGGTAAAGCACCTGTTTTCCGAATGTATCGAAATAACGATATCCAGTATAAATATCTTCCCAATACACGGTTACCGGACTCTTCATAAAACCTGTACTTCCGTTTTCTTCTGACGAAAGGCCGTAACTCTCATAGTCCAGAATATTCTCCAGATGCTCCTTATCCCACGAGAAATGATCTGTCGACGGATAATCTTCATAGTGTTCCGCTATAGTCACCGCCAGTTTCCCGGAAGGATTAATCTGCCCTGTCAAAATGCCAGCCAGCGCAGAAGCCCCTTCTTCCCCCGGGATTCCAATAAACAGAAGGCTTTTTATGCTCGCATATTTTTTCATCCACGACAGATCAATCAGTCCGTTTACATTCAGGACTATCACTACATTAGCAAAATGGGTACAAATATCCTTTAACAGGCTTTCTTCTGATCTGTCAGGTAATAATCCTCCGGCAGATGACGGTCACACTCTTCTCCGCCGGAGTTTCTGCCGATCACGAAGATTGCTGTGTCTGTTTTTTCCGCCGCCTGAAAGATAAGTGTCTCCGGCACATCATATTCATCAAGCGGAGCCTTGTATTTCCCAAATATTTCGTACATGATTCCGCTGTTTACCATTTCGCTGACCTTCGTCCAGTCAAACTCATCCTCTTCCGTTACCTGTTCTGCACTTGCTTTATACTCATAAAATTCTTTCAGCAGCGATTCAGGTTTTATCCCTCTCTTTTCACATTCTTCCAGAATTGTGCCGCACCCGGCTATATTAGCACCACCGGATCCATTTCCGGAATACAAAGTGCCTATCTGTGTCCTTCCGAAAAATGCAATCTCTTTCTTCTCTTTTAAAGGGAGTATATGGTCCACATTTTTAAGCAGAACAATCGATTCTTCTGCTATTTTTCTGGCAATCATTTTTTTATCCATTTTTTATCCTCGCTTTATTAAAACTTCTATCCTATGCTGCTTAGCATCCTGATAGTCCGGGATCAGCCGGAATCGCAGATTGAACCGTCAGCATAAACCTCGACTTTTCCATTCTTAATATGTTCGGGATTGCGGATGATAATATGATAATCCGCACCTCTGAAGTATCTCGTCACCTCTGCCTCTTCCCATTCTTCCGGAAAGCAAGGACTGATCCTAAGCCCTTCATAATCCCGTTTTACACCCAGAATACCTTCATACAGCCCCATCATGCACCATGCGGAAGTTCCTGTTGTCCATGACTGATAGGATTTTCCGTAATATCCCGGGTTTGTGGAATAGCAGTTGGTAAATACATAAGGTTCTGCCCCGGACTGCGCCGACGGGTTCTCTTCGCTGTCAGGCATAATCTTTTTCAGCGTTTTCAGTGCCTTTTCCCCTCTGCCCGTACAGCAGTCCATGAGGATCTTAAAGCCGGTAGCATGACAGTACACTCCACCGTTCTCAAAAAGTCCCGGCAGCATACCGGACATCCTTCCCACATGGGCATCATACTCCGGGTACGGCGGCAGATTTAATGGAAAGCCAAAATCCTGCTCCATACTGTCCACAGCCTCCAGCACCTGAGAAAGCCTGTCTCCATCCGCGACTCCTGCCAGTACAGCCCATGTTTGTGCGTTCAAATAGATTTTGCTTCCGGCGCTGTCCTGCGTCCCTACGTTTCCTTTGCTGCTTAGGGCCCTCGCATACCATTTTCCATCCCATGCATAGCGGTTGATATCTTCCTTAAGCTGTTCATATTCCTTCTCGATAAATTCGGCATACGCTGTATCGCCGCATACTCCATCATTCTCTTTAATTCTCTCAGAGCCAGACAGACTGGTGGGACAGCATCACAGACTCCGCATCCTGATCATCCGTGATATTTAAGGCGTCATTCCAGTCGGCGAAATAAATCTTCACCAAACCATGCTCCCCTTTATCAAGAATTAAGCGATTAACCGCAGCCTTTACATGTTCCAGCACGGATGCTTTTCCGCCGTCCTGCCATTCAATCTCCGTATCAAGAATTGACAGATCCCCCGTCTCCTTAATCAGCTCGCATACCGCCCAGATGATCCAGAATGGCTGGTCTGAGTAGCGTGTGTCATCATAAGGATACCATGTAAGCACTCCGTGCCCGTCCTGAAACTGATGGCGCAGACATTCCAGGATTTCTTCTTTTGCCTTCTCCTGACGATAATTCAGCAGCGCTACAGAAATCTGCAGGTTGTCACGGACACCTTTCTTTCCTACGATACAGAAATCTGCCTGCTTTTTTACCCAGTTGTTCATCATATGATTAATCTTCTGTCAGGTGTTTTCACAGACAAAGAGCTAATCTTCTCATAGTTATACGCCTCCGCCTCTGCGAACTCGCGTTCTGTGGATTCTGCATCTGCATACCGCTTCACTGCGCTGCATGCCTCTTCACAGGAAGAACTGATTCCAAATACCACCTGAATCTCTTTCTCCTCTCCCGGCATCAGCGTAATCTTATGCTGCAACACCCCGCCCAGAATAAACAATGAGGCTTCCGAATTTGTACAGTCTTTTCCTTGCACGACAATATCCGGTCTTTGGAACAGGGCGCAGGCGGAAGCATCCGGAAGTGTCAGCGTGCTTGTAGATCCGCAGAACTTTGTCAGGTCACCGTCCCATGCATAAACCGGCTCCGATGAAGCCAGAAACCCATGATACAGTTCATGGGGCGCGAATGGATGGGCGGAATCACAGTAAATTCCGTTCAGTTCCCGTTTGAATTCTGTCTTCATGCAGCGGTACATTTCGTAGTATCTTGGATAAGAGAAGCCTTCCAGATAGAAACTGACCGCAGAGAACATGCTCAACTTTTTCTCCTGCTCTGCTGTATTGCGAAGTTTCAGTGTCCACACCTCATGAAACCCTTTTCTCGGCACAAAAATCCTCCAGGACCCCTCGATTCCGTTTTTCCTTGAGCAAATCTGTGTGTGCCCGATACCATGTGTACAGCAGTAGTCTTCCACCTCTGTGTTAAGCGGCCCCTTCCCGATATTCCAGCATGTTCCGTCTGCATCATCTCTTAAATATACATATCTGGCATCATCCCGGTTGATCATACACATATCTGCTTTTTCGCTCAGATAATAACTGCGCCCGTGTCCTACCTGCGATATCTGAGCACAGTAGCGGTCTTCATTCCACAGGTAATTATACCAATAACGCGGTGTTTGAGCATGATAGATCCGGCAGCCGTTCCCGTCCGGCGTAAACTCATACAATCCATTTTGTGCACTTTTCTTTGACTCATAATTCATCTTTCTTTCAATCTCCTGTTTTCTTACTTTGTAATCTCAAAGCACTCCCGGCTCCTGCTACATTATCATTTTTCCTGCACAGCAACCTTTCTGATGTCAGACTATCACATGGCAATTCATAAATATTGTAATATTATTTCAATTATTGTAAAATAGAGTATATGATTTTAGTTTAAGGAGAGAATAACATATGGAAACAGATTATCTATCTATGTGTAAGAATTTTTATGCGGCGACAAAAATCCCGGTCACATTACTGAAAGGCCAATATGCAGTCTACACTTCTTTTAATGATATTATCGGCACATCTCCTGCATACTACCGTGAGGATCTCTTTCCCATAAGTGATCATAATCCGACCTTTTGCAGTGATTCTCCGGATTTCGGCTACGGACGCCTTTTAATCGAGAATACCGACTATAATCTGGTTCTCGGCCCGGTATTCAGTGTTCCTGTCACCGAAGAACTAATTCGCTATTCCTTCAGAGAGAGCGGAATCTCTTTAGAATACAAGGAACAGTACGCAGAATTTCTCTATGCAATCCCCCGGCTTGGTCAGGCACAGTTTGCCAATTATCTGGTATTTCTCCATCAGTGCTTCAACCACAAGACTGTCCCCGCAGAACAGCTCTTTCTGGAAAATGACAAGCTCACACTGGAGCGCTTTAACCAACAAACGGATCAAATGGTAGAAGATAAGGAAGAAGGAAATGTTCACAACACCTACTATTTTGAACTGGAATTGTATAAGATAATCAAGAATGGGAATACAGACGCCTGAAGAAATTTCTCTCTGCCACCCGTGCTCCCCTTAATGAAGGAAGATGGCAGGCTCACCCTTGCGGCATGCCAAAAACCTCTTTATCGGCAATGTAGTAAAAGTCGGTGTCATGGGTGCAATCCCGGGCGGTGTGGATATCGAAAAAACATACCAGCTCATAGACTATTATATTCAGGAGTGTGAACAGCTGCGCACAATTGAGAAAATCAATCAGCTCCAGTATGTCATGCTTCTGGATTTCTGTCAGCGTGCCGGAGAAACACGCATCCCGGAAGATATCTCCCCGGATGTCTATCAATGTATGACCTATATCCGGAACCACACAAATGAGCTATCTCTGTAGAAGATGCCGCCGCTCATACAGGGCGCAGTGCCTCTTATATGATGAAACACTTTAAAGGTGAACTCGGCATCCACATCGGCGCTTACATTATGCGCTGCAAGCTGGAAGAAGCAAAAAGTCTTCTGACCTACAGCGAAAAAAGTCTGGCTGAAATCAGCAGCTATCTCTGCTTTTCCAGCCAGTCCTATTTTCAGAATGTATTCAAAAAGCAATACGGTGTCACACCGCTCCAGTACCGGAAAAAGACAAAAGGCCGGTCAAAATGAAGCGGTTGCTTTCGTATTCGTTTGATTTCTACCTCCTGACATTTCTAACTTATGCGAAATTTATTGCAAGCTTTGCGAAAAAATCTTCGAGGATCATCCTTTCATCTGCCTCGGTATATACCCGAATCAGCCTTTTAGACGGATTCTTTTTATAAGTAAGATCCGGAAGAATAGATGGGGCGGCCATCTCCTTATACAGAGACCGATTCTCCCTGTCCGCCAGCACAGGAATTAAAACTCCCTCATCCCCAAGTATCCAGGTCTCACCGTTTGGCCAGTTTGGATTGTCCTTCTCCCGCTCGTTGACCGCAAGGATGCGTTCAAATAAATAGTTTCCAAGCTCTCCTCTTCCGAATACCTTATATTCCAGTTCCGCCAGAGAAACAGAAAATTTCTGGTAGGTGCTTCTTGGGATCTGCCAAAGCGGCATTCTTGAGGAAAACACGATCTGTGCTGCCGCCGGATCCTGAAGAAGATTGAACTCTTCGCCGCCATCCGGATAGCTCCCGCCGCCAACCCATATGGCTGTCATGCGGCTGCAGATCGCAGGCTCCATCAAAATTGCAAGAGCCAGATCAGTAAGCGCTCCCTGACAGCCGATAAAAAGCGGCCTTCCGTCATCTTTCATGGCCTCACGGATGATACATTCTGCTGCGTCTTTACGTCCCTCTGTTCTATCCCGATATTCCACAGTATTCCCGGCGGCTTCAATCGGGTACGCACTTCCTTCTATGACGGGAATGTTCTTTTCACACCCGCACATCCGCATAATCTTGCGTATCTCGTCCGTACTTGCCCGTGCCGTCTGACCCGGAGCATAACGGTCTCCGCAGATATTGAAGTGTCCACCGATTGCCAGCCTCACATCCAACTTGTCCGTCATTAATATATGAGCAATGGTAAACTGGTCATCCGCCTCATTTCTTGCATCTGAATGGATAATATACCTGATTTTCTTTTCCTCCGGCACTCCATAATGTGTTTTTTTCTTCATTCTCTAAGCTTTCTCCTTTGAAATTTCAACAGAATTCTCATATTCCATGACTTTTGCATAAAACGCCCTCTTTCTTCCGTCAATCCATGCATTCTCCGTGATCGTAAAGAAATCTGTCAAGCGGATGTCCTCCGAAGAGCTTCCAACCTGTACGTCGATGACACCCTTTTCAATCTTCCATTGCATATTCCGATCCAGAAAGGCTGTCAGGGATGGACTCACTTCAAAGGAAACTCTCTTCTCTTCCCCCGGTTCCAATGAAATACGGCTGAACCCTACAAGCTCTTTTACAGGCCGTGTCATGGATGCGTAGCGGTCGCTGAAATATAACTGAACCACTTCCTCTCCTTTTCTGATTCCGGTATTTTTTACGGAAAAAGATATTTCAAGGGACTCATCCGGTGCCGTTTCTTTTTGGGAAATGTACAGTTTCTCATACACGAAGGACGTATATGAAAGCCCATGTCCGAAGCAATACCTCGGCGTATGGGGAAGGTCTACATAATTCTGAAAACCGATGCTTCCTGCCTGATGCCACGCAGAACCATTGGGATGGTTATAATAAACAGGGATCTGTCCGGCATGATACGCAACAGATACCGGAAGCTTCCCGCCTGGATTATAGTCTCCCAAAAGAGTCTCCGTGATCGCCTGCGCGCCACACTCCGATGGGTTCCATGCTTCCAGAATAGCGTCAAGATGCGCATCCGCCACATCACTGGAGATCGGACGTCCGTTAAAATGAATGCCTACCAGAGGTTTCCCGCATTTAACTGCCTCCAGAATGAATGCATCCTGACATTCGGGGAGGTTGATGTTGCTAGCGTCGACGCCTTCACCCATGGACGCCAGAGAACAGGTTCCGTGCTTGCCGCCGAGTGTCAGAATTGCCAGATCCGCCTGCTCCACAGCTTTCAAAGCCTCTTCGAAGCCGGAAGTATCATTTCCCGCAATCGGATATCCGTAAGCATACAGAATTTCAGTCTCCGGCATGGCTGCCCGAAGCTGTTCCAAAAGCGTCCTACATCCCGGCTTCTGCCTGCACAGGATCCTATCCAGCTCCTCTGTCTCATCCGACTGGATATTAGTTCCCGGAATTACTGCAACCTTATGATGATCTGCATTCGGAATCCCGGCAACTCCCGCTATGGAATTTGCCACAGCAAACGTAGATTCTACCATGCATACGTGCGTATAGCCGCCAAAAAACTTTCGCGCATTATCTGCATGAGGACCAATCAGCGCAATCTTCCTGATTTTGCGGTCAATAGGCAATACTCCATTATTTTTTAAAAGTACCATAGATTCTCTGGCCGACTGTTGAGAAAGCTCCCTGTCCTGCGGTTCTGAAAACGCCTGATGAAGTTCCTCTCCCTCCAGCGCGAACGGATGCTCAAACAGCCCCATCCGGAATTTTGCTTCCAGCACACGGAGCACTGCCCTGTCAAGGATTTCGATATCCGCACTGCCGTTTGCAAATTGTTGTTTCAGTTCTTCGCAAAATCCAGTGCAGTCCGGCATCTCGATGTCCATGCCAGCCTCCATCCCGAGAAGACCCGCTTCCGCTGCTGTCTCCCCGATCTTCTGTACGTTATGAGCATTTCCGATACCGCCGTAATCGCTGACACAAAGACCGTCAAATCCCATCTGCTCCCGAAGCAGCTCTGTAAGAAAATGATGGGAAACAGACACCGGTTCTCCGTTTATGGAGCAGTAGCAGGGCATCACGCCCCGAAGCCCGGCTTCCCGAATCGCCGCCTGAAAAGGCTTTCCATATATTTCCTGAAGAAGCCTCTCCGGCGTATCGCTATTCGTACCGTGGATTCCTCCCTGTGAATTATGGAACGCCAGAAAGTGCTTGGCCACGCCTTCTGTTTTTCTTCCGCCATACTCCCCTTCCTGTATTCCTCTTGTATATGCCACACCAAGTGCAGAAGCCAGCGCCGGATCCTCCCCATAGGTTTCTCCCTGTCTTCCCATTCTGGAATCTCTGGAAATATCCAACACAGGTGCCAGCACATGGGTAATTCCGCAGGCAGCCTCCTGACGGCTTACCACCCGGGCTATTTTTTCTTCCAGAATCGGATCCCAACCGGAACCGCGGCCGATCCCCGACGGAAAGCTTGTGGCTTCCTGAATAAACGCTCCGCAAAGCCCCTCCATATGGAAGATCGCAGGAATGTGATGGGGACTGTTTTCCATCACGATGCTCTGTACCTTACGCAACCAGTCAGCCGCATCATCGAGCGTTTCCTTCATACGGACATCCAGCGTGCTCACCTCGCCGATTCCATGCGCCGTACTCTTACGAATGAAATCCATATCCTCAAAGGTATCCTGAAACGGAAAAATACAATTGACCTGCGCCATCTTCTCATCAAGGCTCAGTTCCTCCAATAAAGCCTTTGCCCTCTCCTGTGCCGGAAGAGCCGGGTCCAAATATTGTCTGCTCATTTTTTAGTTCCTCCTAATCACTGTCTTTTCAGTTTAGACGAATTATATATGTATTTGCCGGAGAATTATTGTAAAATACTGTTTTCCATTATAAAATAACATTTTCCATCTTCAAAATTTCCTGTCAGCCAGATTACCGCAAAGGTCGGCTATAATAGATTCCTTCTGCGGAACGATAAAGCAGAATTACAGCCGAAGGAAAACTCCTTAAGAGATTTTTCTTCGGCTGCATAATTTTTTGCATCTGCCACTGCTTTCCGGCTTTTGCTTTACTTTTTCGATTTTCCTATTTCTGTTCTTTTATTTCTGTCTTGCTTTTTCTTCCCTTCGTCTTGCCAGCTCCTTCTGGATCTCCGGTAATTTTTCCTCCAGATCGAACTTCCTGAAAATAAAATACATCAAAAGATTTATAATCAGCGGCAGGTAATTAGAAAATGCATAAATCGCATATCGCATGGATGTCGTAGCCTCAGTCAACGTCGAATCATAATTTCCAAGAGCCAGACAAACAGATAAAATAATAGAGCCGACACCGGCGCCGATTTTTGTTCCAACGCCGATTGCGCCGGAAGAAACTGCCACCATTTTTTTGCCATATGTGTATTCATTGTAGTCCACTACCATAGCAAGAAGCACGCCGTATACGCACATCATTGGGATCTGTACAAAACTGCCGATCATACCAAGACCGATATACATATAAAAGTTTGTCGGTACCAGACAACGGATTCCGGCTGTCAATGCGGCTCCCAACAGACCGAAGTTTACAGTTTTCTTTGTTCCGAATTTGGACAGTATCGGTTTGGAAAGAATAAAGCCCACCACGGTGGAAATCATTCCAAAGGCACCGACCATTGCCACAAGATTATCATTGCCGAAGATCCATTTGCTGTAATACGTTCCTGCTGTTCCAGCCAAAGAATTCGTGATCTGAGTGATCAGGTTAAACAGAAGCACAATGATCCAGTATTTATTCCTGATGAAACAGGAGAATGCCTCCTTCAGCGGAACTGTATCTTCTTCCTGCACTTCTTCTCCCGTCTGCTCAGCCATAAGTTGATCTACCAGCTTGGCTTTACGTCCGTTCGCATAACAGATACCAAGAAGCAGAAGAGCCACTAATGCAATGATAAAGCCATATTTGATCCATGCATTTTGATTTCCGCCCAGCATATTTGTGATTGGAATCGTTGCGATGGCAATGATCATGCCGGACATGTATGAAAATACGGCGCGGAACACGCCCATGTTTTCACGTTCGCTCTGGCTGTTTGTACGGATAACCATGACTGCATTTAAAGGTGTTCCGATCAGTGTCATGCAGACAGCGGACAACAAGATATTTGTCACGCAGGCATAAATCAATGCAGGAAGCTGTCCGGCCTGTATTGGCACAGTAAACAGCATCACAATAACCACCGCAAAAGGAATTATCATTCTGGCGACCCACTGATAGTACTTTCGGTTTCCGCCTTTGGAATGATCCACAATATTTCCAAACCAAATATCCGTTATCGCATCCACAATTTTTGAAATCATCATAATCACGCCGATGCCCGCTACGGCCATTCCCACCTTATCCGTGTAGAAATAGGTGAGCTGTCCGACCAGGTTAGCCACCAGGTTTAACCCCATCTGTCCTCCAGCATCTGCAAGATAATCTCTTTTTCTCATATTTTTCTGTACACCGTTTTTATCCAGGCCAAGTTCTTTTTTTCTACCCATGTTTTTTCTTTCCTTTCTACTTTATAACCATGTGATATTGAATTCCGGGAACACTTCCGTCCAAATCAAACCGCACGCAGTCTCCTTCTTTCCTGCCGGTAAGCTGCGCAAGCTCTTCTCCCACCGGACTTAAAACTGTCAAAACAGCCTGTTCTGCTTTTACACGGATTGTTCCTTCCAGTGTTTCCGCAAAAAGTTTTCCCTTCAATGTCACGTTGGTAAAGGTAATGCCCATCATCTCTGCGCCGGGCTCGTATATATTCCCGTCATTGCCGGTCTCACCCATCGCTGTCAGAATAAACTCTGTTGCGCTATCCAACAATCCTGCCTTTTTTGCCATGACAGACACAGACATCCTCTCATTTTTGATCTGAAGGCTGATCCTGTCAGTAAGCCTTGTCTCCGCCTTCGGCGCTCCGGAAAAATAGCCGCAGTATGGCGTATGGATCTCAAAGCTCTTGCAATCCGGGTTAAAGCAGATTTCTCCGGTATCCGACACCAGAGCGCCGTCCACATAGCCTGATGCCTCGTCCCAAAGCCCCCAACTCTTAAATGCATGGTCGAGAAGCTTCGCATATTCCGTATAATTTCCGGTTCCTGCCAGAGAAGCAATCTCATCAATGACTAACTTCCTGTCTCCCAGATGGACACCCTCGGTTATTTCTTTTGTTCCTTGGGCTGCCAGTGGAAGTCTCTGTTTATCCTCCGATTTCCGGAACGCATCCCTGTACTTTGACCAGGCATAATATACTCCGTGCTTCGCTTCACTTAAATCTCCGCCGTTGAAAAATCCGGCATTGATCGCCGCGTCGCTGTCTCCGCGGTATTTGGAGCCGCTGTCAACAAATACATTCCGAAGTGATGAAATATACGGCACAAAGGTATGGTTCATCGCGTGCCAGTTCGGAAGCGTTTTAAGATCCTCCTGCGTGTAGACAATATCGATCTTATTTTTTGCCGTATGCACCATTCCCTTTAAAAACATGGCTGCCATAAATCCCCACTGACATGCAACGGCCGGATCATTATACGCGTCAAACACATTTAGGATTTGATCTGCCGGCTGATCATCCCAGTTTTCCGATGTCTGATAATTATATAAGATAAGGCCATCCCAATCATTCAGGCACGCATAGGCAATAGTATTTACAAAGGCAGTAGAATGGAACGGATGCAGTCCATATTCATTCCACTCCGTAATCATAAACGGTTTTTTATCCACAACAGCCTCAGAAGCTAGCGACAACAACGTAGTCGCAATACTTCCCGCCCCCGTCTGAACCGTCAGCGGGTTGACGCCCACATATTCCGTTGGCCCGGCCACCGTAAACGTGGTACCGTGGAAAGGCAGAAGCGGGTGATTAAAGTATGTATTGTTTTCCATGATGTCACCGTCCGTATGCCCATAGACATCTGCAGCCCCTCCCAACAGATTGCTGGTCGCAATGGGAACTTTGACGCCAAGTGAGATCAGGAAATTTTTGAATCTTCTGTAGAACCTGCGGTTATTCGCAATGCCAAATTCCATAAAATCTGCATATCTTGCCGGTGAGGGCATCCAGTCATTTCCTTTCCAGTCCCCATTGGGATCGTTGACTGGCTGGACAAAGCTTCCCTGCACCCTGCGAACCGTATTTTGAACCGGATCCTCATCCTCTCCCAAAGCACATACGCCATCACTGTCCATGCCTTTTTCAGATTTTCTCTGGTTCCGTATTTATTCAGAAGAAAATGATTGAATTTCCTGACAACTTCCTCCTCATATGGCGCAAGTTCCGGGTTGCTCTGCACCTCTCCCGTTCCCTTAATTGCTGATTCCTCATTGTTCATCTGGACGACTACTACTGCCGGATCATCCGCCAAAGCAAGACCGGTGTATGGATTCACATGTGTCAGCAATTTTTTAGCATATTCCATCTGTAGCTCAATCAGACGCTCGTTGATCATCGGAAACAGCTTCACACATTCCTGGAACGATCCCGGATAATCCAACCCGTCCCCAGGCAGCATGCGCCTTGCAACCATCAGGTCAATATGCAGATAAATTCCTTTCTCTTTCAGCTTTGCCGCAAAATAATCAAACCGATCCAGTCCTTTCTTATTAAACTCTGTAGTAGTTCCTTTTTCATAATCCAACAAAGGCGCTTCCTTTGTCTGCGACCAGCTGCACGGTTCCTGCCCGATGGGCGCATCAGCTGCATGCAGTCGGATGATGTTCACGCCCATAGTCGCAAAGCGCTCCGCCAGTCTGTCGGCCGCCTCATGTGTGGGCGTTGCAGACCTTGTTGCCATATTAAAGCCAAGGAATCTGGCTCTTGTTCCATCGGCAAAATACAGATGCCCGCCCCGCTCTTTTACAAAACCATGTTTTCCTGCAGGCGCGTCCAGAAGCCATGAGTAATCCATGACTCCCTGATTTGCTTTTGCTTTATGAATTCTGAATATTTTGTTTCATGATGTTCTCCTTTGGTTTCCGTAAATGCGCATTTGGGATCCTTTTTTTGATGAATATAGAATATGATTATTTTTCATTTTTATATTGTAATTATCTTTCTGATATTGTAAAATTCAATACATTTTATTGAATCATACAAATTAATCTGGAGGTTCTTATGGATTACAGTACATTTTGCATAAGATTTATCATATTTGGCTTCTATTTGATCAGATATGGCGCGTTTTTATTTTCTTATGATGTATAATGGCTACTGTAAGGTAAGTAAAGAAAAAGAAACATATCTATAGAAAAGGAGATGTTAACATGAAGGAAATGGTTAATAAGATTAAGAAGGTTCTACTGAATAGTCTGGAAATGTTTGCAGCTGCATATTGTTCAAATAGCATATATCGTCCTTTCTGATTGAATGGATAAAACGATATTAACAAGTTCAAAAAAGTCTGGCAAGATACCGACATGATTTTGTAAATGCCGGGGATCAGCCAGACTTTTTTAATTATAAATAGTAAACTCACACACTATTCCGATCGCGGTACTCTCTTGGCGACATATGAAATTCTTCTCTAAATACACGATTAAAGGTTCTCTGGCTCCCAAAGCTACATTTTCATATGCTTCCGTAATTGATTGATCTGTTGAAAGAAGCAGATTACAGGCTTCCTCCAATCTCAGACCATTAAGATAACGATTAAAATTTGTATGGAAAGTTCCGGAAAATACATTGGATATTGCACATTGGCTAAATCCAGTTTCTTTTGCAGTTGTTGCCAGCGAAATATCTTTACGAAAATTACGTGCCATATATGCCATAACCTGATACACAATATCATCACTTTCTATATTCTTTTTCGGCATAAGTGTAAACTCAGCAAATGAGCGTGAAAGAATAATTTGCAAAAAGGCCTGATGGATTACTCTTTCATCCTTCTCATCAATATGATCCATAATATAACGAATATCTGGATGAAGCCGGTCCTTTGTAATAATTGAATTTTCCGGGCAACTATTTTCCAGCGCATTTGCAAACATACCGGAATATGCGGGTGTCGCAAACAGATACATCGCAATACAGCCACACGGATCAAATACCTGATAATGATGAATCAGATTTGGGAAGACAATCGCAAAATCCCCTGTATTCATATGATTCAGCTCCTGTCCGATACCAAGCTCCAGAGCCCCCTTTCTCACATAAACGCATTCAATAGCAGTATGAATGTGCGGTGGCTCATGGCCGGCCTTTCCGTAAAATATTTCCAGTTCTTTATTCAAATGCTTATAAAATGGCTCATCCCATTTCTCCTTCGCGAATAATCCGCTATCACAACCACACAACGCAGAATGGCATTTCAAGCAACGATACGTATTGGAACCGCCATCGGTCCTGTATATTTTCCCATCCGGCATAACGATTTCACCCTGCAGGCCAATCGGTGTTTCCAGGTACAGACAAAATGTTTCATCGGAAACTTCCCATCGAACATACAATTTTCCAAATCGTGTTTCTAAGCTTCCCTCTGCCCATGTCAATGTACCGCCCGGAACCGGCTGATCCGAAACCTTTGATATCCTGCTTCAACCGGTTCGATCCCAAGTATCCGGCTATAAAGGAAGTCCCCGACTGCTCCGTATGCATAATGGTTAAAAGAAACCATATCTGCGCCGTTTCCTTTATAAAAGCGTCCTTTCTCATCCAACGCATCCCATCGTTCCCACATCGTGGTTGCCCCTGCTTTTACGGTGTACAGCCAACCGGGGCATGCCTCATTTTGCAGCACCCGGTAGGCTTCCTGAACATATCCGTTATCTGCCAGGGCAAAAAGAAGATATGGCGTTCCTGCAAAACCTGTCCGTACCGTATAATTGCCTTCACGAACCAGACTGGCAAGGCGTGCAGCAACAGATGTACGTTTTGTTTCAGGCACCAGGCGGAAATAAAGAGCGCATACGTAATTACTCTGAAAATCTCCGTTCAATGTTCCATCCGGCAGGATACAATGTTCTGCAAATGCGTTCCTGATATTTTCCTGTACTTCTGCATAATACTGCACGTCCATTTGACAGTCCAGGACCTCCGCTGCTTTCCGCATGATCTCTACACTATTTGAAAGATAGGCTGTTGCAAGATAGCTGCCTTTTGCAATCCATTCTTCATACGTCTCTCCTGCCGCGCACCAGTCTCCATACTGGAATGGATTTTCGTCCCACAGATACCTTCTGCTTCCTTCCCCTGTACTAGCAGCGGCAGCAATCTCCGCATCTGTATAAGCCTTCATACTTTCGTACTGTTCAGATAAAAAATCTTTATCTCCATAAGCGCGATAAACTGCCCATGGCACCATCGTGGCCGCATCTCCCCAGATTGCAATGGGGATAATATCTGACGTAGGCTGATACGTTTGGTTTTCCGGGATTGTCACCGGAATCGCTCCATTTTCCCGTTGATACATCCGAAGATCATACAGCCACTTACGCATAAAAGCACTGATATCACGGTTAAAGGCTGCCGTTCGCGCAAATACGGCAATGTCTCCCGTCCACCCCATCCGTTCATCTCTCTGCGGACAGTCTGTAGGAATATCTATAAAATTAGATTTTTGGCCCCACTGTATATTCTGCTGCAGGCGGTTCAACAGAGGATCAGAACACTGAAACGAACCTATCGGCTTTGTATCTGAGGTAAGTACTGCACTCTCTATAGCGACAATTTCTACAGGTTCCGATGACTTTACTTCCGCATATCTGAAACCCATAAATGTAAACAAGGGCGTAAATGTATTGATTCCATTTTTTCCGCAAATGAAAGTCAGCGTCTGCTTTGCCGAACGCAGATTGTCCGTGAACAACATCCCATCGTCTGTTAAAATTTCTCCGTGCCGTATGGTTATGACGGTATCTCTGCCAGCTTTCACACAAAGCCGAAGGATTCCTGCGTGGTTCTGGCCAAAATCATATACAGCACCATTCACACTAACAGGCCTGAGACGTTCCTCTTCTTTTACAAAAGCTCCAAAATGCCTTTTCACCTCCGGCACTTTTCCCTCAATCCGGCATACAGCTTCCAGCTCCATTTTTCTTCTTCCATGCAGCGCAGGTCAATGGTTTCCCCATTGTAAAAATCCGCATAGCGGACAGGTGAATCTGTAGTAACCGTCCAGCTTCATCCGTTTCCACACAACAACGGCTGCCATCCTCATATAGTAGTTTAAGAACCGCAGCCACTCCCCGGCGATTACCATAAACATTATTTTTATTACCCAGTCTGCCAAGCCACCATCCATTCGCTACTATAATCCGAAGGATATTTTCTCCGGTCTGCACTGCCGCCGTTACATCATAGGTCTGATACTGAACATAGCTTTCATAATGTGTATATCCCGGATTGAAATAACTGTCCTCAATTCTTCTTCCGTTCAGAGCTATGCTGTAAATTCCCATTGCAGAAACCTGCAAAATTGCTCTGATTGGCCGTGCGGACGCCATGAATTTCTTCTGAAACAGTTCTGGTGGCAGATTGTTTTCCTCATCATTTCTGTTCTCCGTCCCAATCCATTGCGGATTCCATTCTCTCCTGCCTGTATGATTTTCATTCCTTGATTGTACACGAAGATTTCTTATCTGATGTACAGATTCCGGTATGTTCTCTGATACAAAAAAACTAATTTGGTCTCTACAACAATCCATAATTATTGCTCCTTATCAAATGTTTTCATCGTTTTCCTGCATTATACGTTGTCTCCCCGAATATATATTGCAGGATACTCTCAAAAATTGTAATTTTCGGCGTGTTGGTAAAACGGCATTGATCAATAAGTTCTGTAAAGATAAACCTACCATTTTCTTTTCTGCGATGTTGCAGCATATCATTGACCACAAATGGACGGAGTCCAAGATGTACCTAATTCTTTGCGGATCTTCTATGAGCTTCATGAAGAATCAAGTGCTTGGCAAGGGAAGTCCGCTGTATGGCAGACGAACCGGTCAGTTTAAGATTTAGCCACTGGACTATAAGGAAACAGCTGTGTTTCACCCGAATCTGTCTGTAGAAGACAATCTATCTGTTGGCAGATAACTTTTTCCGGTTCTGGTATCGATTTGTTCCAGTTAATATGAGCGCAATTGATTCTGGCAGAATTGCAAGAATTTACCTACACGCAGTAAAACAGCATCTTCCGGATTATATGGGCTTGATTTTTGAGAAGATGTGTCAGGATTATCTGCTTTATTATTCGGATAGCCTCCCTATTGAGCTGAGTGAAATCGGCCAGTGGTGGGGTACAGACTCGAAGAAGAAGAAGCAAATACAGATTGATATTGTCGGAACACCTGTTGATGATAAGGAATATATCATTGGTTCGTATAAGTACAGAAATGAGAAAATTGGTGTAGATAAACTCGATTTGATTCGGGATTATGCATCAGCTTTCGGAAAAGGTAACAACTATTATTACTATAATTTTTCGAAAGGCGGATTCACAGATGGACTTCTTCAGGCGCAAGAGCGAGGCGAAGTTCGGCTGATATCGCTGGAAGACCTTTACAAGTAAAAATTCAAATCACTCATGCTGGTGAAAGCTGGCAGGAACTTGCAGATATATATTTTGTGGCGTCTGATGGAATTATTAAAATATAAAGAAATCCCCGAAAACTCGATGTTTTCGGGGAAATTTGCTCTTTTCTGATATTCGTTTGAATTATCTCTTAGAGAACTGTGGAGCTCTACGAGCTGCTTTGAGACCGTATTTCTTACGCTCTTTCATACGTGGATCACGTGTTAAGAATCCAGCAGACTTAAGAACCGGTCTGTACTCTGAATCTACCTGAAGGAGTGCACGAGCGATTCCGTGACGGATTGCTCCGGCCTGTCCTGTGTATCCACCACCACGAACGTTAACTAAAACGTCGAACTTGTCAACTGTCTCAGTTGCAACTAATGGCTGGCGAACAACTACCTTTAATGTCTCAAGACCAAGGTACTCATCGATATCTCTTTTATTGATTGTAATCTTTCCTGTTCCAGGTACTAAATATACTCTAGCAACAGATGATTTTCTTCTTCCTGTTCCGTAATACTTTGTAATAGCCAATTTACTTTACCTCCTATTAAAACTCTAATGTCTCAGGCTTCTGAGCTGCATGTTTGTGATCTGGTCCAGCGTATACGAATAACTTTGTATACATCTGACGTCCAAGAGGTCCCTTTGGAAG
>ENA-OQBT01000073-OQBT01000073.1-human-gut-metagenome-genome-assembly--contig:-NODE-73-length-64453-cov-4.610904_pt1 | contig 64453 bp, 69 predicted proteins | sample MGYA00242749_ERZ504557 | MGnify/ENA primary metagenome ERZ504557 (study PRJEB26092, sample SAMD00036243) | human gut metagenome | host: Homo sapiens | study: EMG produced TPA metagenomics assembly of...
ATCTATGGAAAATCAGGTTGCGATTGCTTTGACCTCTTAAACAAAAGATGCTTTGACAAGTCAACGTATTGTTTCAGAAACAACCAAACGATTTGTTAGCGTAAAATTCAGAAATGCTTAAAGCATCAACAATTGAGGCTGCAACTGAAAATGAACGTGGTTTAGTAGATATTGAAACATTAAAATTAACTCAACAAAACTTAGTTGATACTATTCAAGAAACCATGAGAATTCAGCCGAAGGACGTCAAAAACGTCAACAAGATGAGGTTGAACTTTCTAAAATGGAAGAAGAAATTAAAGAAAAATTGTTACAAATTATCAAATAATAAACAATTAAATTAAATTTTAAAATTAAATTTTAAAATTAACTTGCAATTCCAATTGGGACGATAATGTTATACTCATAAAGCTGTTTAATAGTAAATTCGTCAAATGAATACGAATAGAAAATAGAACTTACAGAGAGGTGAAAATCATGAGAGAAGGAATCCATCCTAATTATTATCAGGCAACTGTAACCTGCAACTGTGGTAACACATTCGTAACAGGATCTACAAAACAGGACATCCACGTAGAAATCTGCTCTAAATGTCATCCATTCTATACAGGTCAGCAGAAAGCAGCTCAGGCTCGTGGACGTATCGATAAGTTTAATAAGAAATACGGCCTGAACAAATAATCAGAATATAGTAAGAATTGAGAAGGTTGAGGTTGGGAAATCTCAGCCTTTCTTGTTTCTTTAGGAGAAAATAATGAAATCATCGAACATCGGCGGTCAGGCTGTAATGGAAGGCATTATGATGCGCCATAAGGATAAATATTCCATTGCTGTCCGCAGACCGGACAATGAGATTGAATTAAAAGTAGAAGATTACAAATGTGTATTCGGAAATGCAAAATTTCTCAAATATCCACTGATCCGAGGTGTGGTAAGCTTCGTGGATTCTCTGGTGGTCGGCACAAAATGTCTGATGTATTCAGCGGAGATCGCAGGGGACGAGGAGGACGAAGAGGATAAGCAGAAGAATGCTGCTCTTTCAGAAGAGGAGCTTGCTGCAAAAAAGGCAAAAGAAGATAAGCAGTTCAAATGGCTGTTATATGTGACAGTTGCTGTCTCGATCGTGGTATCAGTTGCCGCCTTTATGTTGCTGCCATACGCCCTTGCAAGTCTTTGCAGAAGGGTTGGCGCTTCGGAATTTGCAGTTACAATAGTTGAGGCATTTGTAAAGCTTGCATTGTTTATGGGATATATGCTTCTGATTTCCAGAATGAAGGATATTCAGAGAACATTTATGTATCATGGAGCAGAGCATAAGTGCATTAACTGTGTGGAACATGGACTGCCGCTTACGGTGGATAATGTTCTTGCAAGCTCCAGACTGCATAAGAGATGTGGAACCAGTTTTCTGTTTCTGGTTATGCTGGTCAGCATTTTTCTGCATTTTATTTTTGTATTGGTTCCATTTTACTGGGTGAGACTGTTTGGAAGACTTCTTATGGTGCCGGTTGTAGCAGGAATATCTTTTGAGATTATTCAGTGGGCTGGAAGATCAGACAGCAAACTTGCTGACTTTTTCAGTAAACCGGGTCTGGCAATGCAGAAACTTACAACTAAGGAACCGACAGCAGATATGGCAGAGGTTGCAATCAGGGCTGTAGAGGCGGTTTTTGACTGGAAAGCATATCTGAAGGAAGAATTTGGAGTTGAAGCAGAACAATGAACGGAGAAACTCTGACAGGATTATTAAAAAAAGGACAGATGATCCTTGCACAGGCGGGGATTAAGGAAGCCGGGCTGGATGCCTGGCTTCTCCTGGAATATGTCACAGGAAAAAGCCGGGCGTATTATTTTGCATACGGAGAAGAAAGTGTCACAGAAAGTGTTGCTGAAAGATATCTGGAACTGATCAGCAGACGTGCGGGACACATACCGCTGCAGCATCTGACGCATCAGGCTTTTTTTATGGGGCATGAATTTTATGTGAATAAGAATGTACTGGTACCCAGACAGGATACGGAAACACTTGTGGAGTCCGCTCTTGAATGCATGAAAGCTGTGAAAAATCCATATATTCTTGATATGTGTACAGGATCCGGCTGTATTCTTATCAGTATTCTGAAGGAGAGAGCTGATGCACACGGAACAGGCGTGGATCTGTCAGATGAGGCACTGAAAGTGGCTGTGCGGAATGCACGGACACTGGAAGTGGCAGAGCATGCGGAATTCGTACAGAGTAATCTGTTTTCTGAAATGCAGAACATTGTGTACGGAACAGAGTATATGAAAAGGACTGCTGTAAAAGATACTGTAAAAATGACAGAATGCGAAAATAGTAATAGAAATTATAGCAGAGCTTATGATATGATTATATCAAATCCGCCATATATTCCTACGGCGGAAATTGAAGATCTTATGGATGAAGTAAAATTGCATGATCCGCGTATGGCGCTGGATGGTATGGAAGATGGACTTTATTTTTATAGGGCTATCACGAAACAGGCACAGGATCATCTTGTTCCGGGTGGCTGGCTTTTGTATGAAATCGGATGCAGCCAGGGAGAAGATGTGGCAGCTCTTTTGCGGAAATATAAATTTGAAGATATTGAGATAAGGCAGGATCTGGCCGGGTTGGACCGGGTGGTTCTGGGGCGAAAGAAATTACAGGAGGATAAATATGTTTGATAAATTAGACGATCTGCTCATTCGTTTTGAAGAGGTGCTTAATGAGCTTGGAGAGCCGGGAGTTACCGATAATCAGGAACATTTTCAGAAGCTGATGAAAGAGCAGAGCGATCTGCAGCCGATAGTAGATGCTTACCGGGAGTACAAGAAAAACAAAGAAACGATACAGGACAGTCTTTCCATGCTTGAGGAAGAGAAAGATGAAGATATGCGGGAAATGCTGAAGGAAGAACTGTCTGAGGCAAAGAAGAACGTAGAGGAACTGGAACATGAACTTAAGATCCTTCTTCTTCCGAAAGATCCTAATGATAACAAGAACGTTATTGTGGAGATCCGTGCAGGTGCAGGTGGGGATGAAGCTGCCCTTTTTGCAGCAGAGATTTACCGTATGTATGTGAAATATGCAGAATCCCGCCGCTGGAAAACAGAAATGATGAGTCTCAATGAGAACGGAATCGGCGGATTTAAGGAAGTAACATTTATGATCACAGGTGCAGGTGCTTATTCCAGACTGAAATATGAAAGTGGTGTACATCGTGTACAGCGAGTTCCGGAAACAGAATCCGGCGGACGTATCCATACCTCTACCTGTACAGTTGCTATTATGCCGGAAGCAGAGGAAATCGATTTCCATCTGGATATGAATGACTGTAAATTCGATGTGTTCCGTGCATCCGGAAACGGCGGACAGTGTGTCAATACAACAGACTCTGCTGTGCGACTGACACATATTCCTACCGGAATCGTAATTTCCTGCCAGGATGAGAAGTCACAGCTTAAGAATAAAGATAAAGCACTGAAAGTTCTTCGCTCCCGTCTGTATGAGATGGAGCTTGCCAAACAGCATGATGCTGAGGCTGAGGCAAGAAGGAGCCAGATTGGAACAGGTGACCGTTCAGAGAAGATCAGAACTTATAATTTTCCACAGGGCCGTGTGACAGACCACAGAATCAAGTTGACACTGCACAGACTGGAGAATGTTCTGAACGGGGATCTGGATGAGATCATTGACAGTCTGATCGCAGCAGATCAGGCAGCAAAATTAAGTAATCTTCAGGATGCGGAATAGAATATTGCGGAGAGGGTATGTGACAGAAGATGACTGAAAAAGTATTGATATGAGAGAAGAATGTCAGGAGGAAAATATTTATGCAGAAAACAGCACTTGTAATTATGGCGGCAGGAATCGGAAGTCGTTTTGGAGAAGGAATCAAGCAGCTTGCACCGGTGGGACCATGTGGAGAGATTATTATGGATTATTCCATCCACGATGCGCTGGAAGCCGGATTTAACAAAGTAGTGTTTATTATCCGTAAAGATCTGGAAGAAGAGTTTCGCAGAGTGATCGGCGAGCGTATTGAGAAAATTACGGAAGTAGAATATGTATTCCAGGAGCTTGATGATCTGCCGGAGGGATTTACGAAACCGGCTGACCGCACGAAACCCTGGGGAACCGGACAGGCTGTACTTGCTGCAAAGAAGGTTCTGGATGAGCCATTTATTGTTATCAATGCAGATGATTATTATGGGAAAGAAGCTTATGTGAAGGTGCATGATTATCTTGTGCAGGAACAGCAAAAGGACGGAAAACTCCACATCTGCATGGCCGGTTTCAGGCTTGGAAATACATTGAGCGATAATGGAAGCGTTACCAGAGGAATCTGCCATATTGAGAATGGACGGCTTACAGGTGTGACAGAGACGCATGATATATTTAAGACTGCCACAGGTGCAGAGTCAAGAAATGCGGACGGAAGTGTGCAGGAACTGGATGTAAAGGATCTGGTGTCCATGAATATGTGGGGACTGACGCCGGACTTTATGGAGGTTCTCGAGAAAGGATTTGCAGAATTTCTCAGTGGACTCGCACCGGAAGATACAAAAAAGGAATATCTGCTTCCGGAGTTAGTTGACCATCTGATCAAAAATGAAAGTGCTGAAGTTGATGTCCTGGAGACAAAGGATACATGGTTTGGTGTAACCTATCAGGAAGATAAAGAAACAGTAATGAGAGCATTTAAAAATCTTACAGAAGCGGGTATATATCCTCAGGGACTTTATCAATAAGTTAAGCAGATATCTGCAGCTTTCGCAGGAGACATGTCTGATCTGATTAAAAGCAGTTTTGGGTGTGATCTGGGAAATACAGTATGCAGTGCAGAAACAGAGGATATTGTAAAAAGTAAAGGAGAGCAATTATGGGAAAATATTTTGGAACAGATGGATTTCGTGGAGAAGCAAATGTTAAACTGACAGTAGATCATGCATTTAAGGTGGGGCGCTACGTAGGCTGGTATTATGGAAGAGACCATAAAGCTAAGATTGTTATTGGAAAAGATACAAGAAGAAGCAGTTATATGTTTGAATATGCACTTGTTGCAGGTCTGACAGCGTCCGGTGCAGATGTATATCTTCTTCATGTAACGACGACCCCAAGTGTTTCCTATGCAGTACGTACAGAGGATTTTGACTGTGGTATTATGATCTCCGCAAGCCATAATCCATTCTATGATAATGGTATCAAACTTCTCAATGGAAACGGACAGAAGATTGAAGCGGAAGTAGAAGCAAGGATTGAAGCATATCTGGATGGCCTGATCGAGGATCTTCCTCTGGCAACTAAAGAAGATATTGGACGCACTGTGGATTTTGCTTCAGGAAGGAATCGTTATATCGGACATCTGATCTCTATTCCAAGCAGGGATTTCAAAGGCATTAAAGTAGGGCTTGACTGTGCAAACGGAAGTTCTTCAGCTATTGCAAAGAGTGTATTTGAGGCACTTCAGGCAAAGACTTATGTGATCAATAACCAGCCGGATGGTACAAATATCAATACAAACTGTGGCTCTACCCATATTGAAGTCCTGCAGAAATATGTTGTAGACAATGGACTGGATATCGGTTTTGCTTATGATGGTGATGCAGATCGCTGTATTGCTGTTGACCATAAGGGAAATGTGGTCGACGGTGATAAGATTATGTATGTATGTGGAAAATATCTCAAGGAGCAGGGCAGATTAAAAGATGATACAGTAGTAACCACTGTTATGTCAAACCTCGGTCTGTACAAATCTCTGGAGAGAGAGGGTATGAAATATGAGCAGACTGCAGTAGGAGATAAATATGTGGCAGAGAATATGATGGAGAATGGATACAGTCTTGGCGGTGAGCAGTCCGGACATATTATTTTCAGCCGTTACGCTGCAACAGGTGATGGAATCCTTACTTCTCTCATGGTAATGGAAGCGTGTGTAGAGAAGAAAGCAACTCTGTGTGATCTGGCAAGGGAAATGAAGGTTTATCCACAGCTTCTCAGAAATGTCCGGGTGGCAGACAAGAAGACTGCGAGAGAGAATCCGAAGGTAGTTGCTGCTGTAGAGGAAGTTGCAAAGAAACTGGGAAGTGATGGGCGTATTCTGGTACGCGAGAGTGGCACAGAGCCATTGATTCGTGTTATGGTAGAAGCCGGAACAGATGAACTCTGCCTTGAGAATGTTGATCATGTAGTAAAGGTAATGGAATCCGAAGGATTGCTCATTGACTGATTTACTGGCAAAGGAATTACATGTATAATAGAAAAAAAAGATTATTTCTGACTGCTGTCTGCTTAAGCCTTGGACTTCTGACAGGCTGTAATGTGGGAGATACGAAGAATTATAAACAGGCTGCACAGGATCTGGAACAGGGAAATTATGAGGCAGCACTTGAAGAATACGAGACAGCAATTTCTGAAGGAGTGAAGCCTGCACAGTCGTACAGAGGTGCAGGTGTAGCGAAACTCAAGCTTGGAAACTATGAAGAAGCCATAACATATTTCAATGATGCGCTTAAATGTGACAAAGTTGGCAAAGCATTAAAAAAAGATATTCTGTCGTATAGAGCTGTGGCTTATCTCAAAGTAAAGGATTATGAGGCAGCACTGGAAGACTGCCAGACTCTGGCAGAAAACTATAAAATGGATGCGGATCTGTACTTCCTTACGGGAGAAACAGCATTGGCCATGGATTCCTATGAGGAAGCTTCTGCTAATTTTGAACAGGCCTACGGCGAAGATGCAACTTATGACAGAGCTATCCAGATCTACGGGGCATATCTGAACAGGGATATGGAAGCAGACGGAACCCGTTATCTGGAAGCTGCTTTGTCAGGAACTGCAAAAAATGCAGAGGATCATTGTGACCGCGGCAGAGTTTATTATTATATGGATGATTATGAAAATGCTGAAAGTGAACTGAAACAGGCCATAGACGGCGATAATACGGAGGCACTGGTTCTGCTTGGTATGGTATATATGGATAAAGGAGACAGCGCAAATGCAAAAGCAATGTTTCAGCAGTATGTATCACAGGCAGAAAACGGAGCCAAAGGATTTAACGGACTTGCACTGTGTGATATAGAGGATGGGGATTATGACAGTGCCCTTTCTGATATAGAAAGCGGAATCCATGTGGCAGGAGCGGAGGATATGCAGAGTCTGCTGTTTAATGAGATCGTAGTCTATGAGAAGAAACTGGATTTTCAGACTGCTTTGCAGAAAGCACAGGAATATCTGGAATTATACCCGGAAGATAAAACTGTTAAGAAGGAACTTGCATTTCTTAAAACGCGTGTGTAATATCTATCTGACTGAGGAGAATTTATGGAAGAATTTGGAAAGCTTGAAGAACGGGTGGTTCTTGTGGGAGTGCAGACGGATGATCATGATAATGTGGAAGAATCCCTGGATGAACTGAAGGAGCTTGCATCAACTGCGGGAGCTGTTACAGTGGAAGAATCATTCAGAATCGTGAGTCTGTGCATCCCGGAACTTATATTGGAAAAGGAAAGATAGAGGAAGTACGTGCACTGGTATATGCTATGGATGCAACCGGAATTATCTGTGATGACGAACTTTCTCCTGCACAGCTGAATAATCTGGAGCGGGAACTGGACTGTAAGGTGATGGACAGGACATTATTGATTCTGGACATTTTTGCAGCGAGAGCTATAACCAGTGAGGGTAAAATACAGGTAGAGCTTGCACAGCTTCGCTACAGATCTGCCCGTCTGGTCGGTCTCAGGGAATCTCTTTCCCGTCTGGGAGGTGGAATCGGAACCAGAGGTCCGGGAGAGAAAAAGCTGGAGACAGACCGTCGTCTTATCCGTACAAGGATCTCTGCTTTGAAGCAGGAATTATCCCAGGTGGAGAAACACAGGGAACTGATCCGTTCCAGCCGGGCCAGAGGCAATATGAAGACTGCTGCGATCGTAGGATATACAAATGCGGGAAAATCTACGCTGCTGAACACACTGACAGGCTCAGAGGTTTTATCAGAGGATAAACTGTTTGCTACACTGGATCCAACTACCAGACTTTTAAATTTGAAGGACGGACAGCAGATTCTTCTCACAGATACGGTTGGATTTATCCATAAGCTTCCGCATCATCTGGTCGAAGCATTCAAGAGCACATTGGAAGAGGCCAAATATGCAGATTATATTATCCATGTGGTAGATTCTTCCAATCCGCAGGCAGAGATGCAGATGCATGTGGTATATGAGACATTAAAAGAACTGGGAGTGATGGGAAAGAAGATCATCACACTCTTTAATAAGCAGGATGCGCCGGGGGCATGCGTACTGCGAGATTTTAAATCGGATTATACGCTGAAGGTCTCTGCAAAGACAGGCGAGGGTCTTGCAGATCTGAATGATCTTCTGGAGAAGCTTCTTGCTGAAGAACAGATTTATGTGGAGCGCCTTTTCCCTTATCAGGAAGCAGGAAAAATCCAGCTGATCCGCGAATATGGGCAGCTTATCTCAGAGGAATACACAGAGGAAGGGATTGCTGTGAAGGCAAGGGTGCCGAAAGAAATCTACGCCAGAGTTGTATAAAAAAATATTTTGAAAAATAAGAAAAATACCATATATTGTGCCTTTTACAAAAACGAGGAACATTATGTGGTATTTTGCGTGTTGACGAACCGGTGATACTCTGATACAATGAACCTACAGTGTTACTCAGAGCAAAGTGGACAGTAACGACGGAAATATCTCCGGTAAGAATATGCAGGAGAAACAGATTAACAAGAGAAAATGGGGGCATTAGATATGTTTCAGGTAGTAAAACGTGATGGTGAAGTGGATGAGTTTAAAATAGGCAAGATCACAGCGGCTATCCATAAAGCCTTTGATGCAAAAGAGAAAAATTATAGCGAAGAGATGATTGATCTCTTAGGGCTGCGTGTTACTTCTGATTTTCAGAAAAAGATTACAGATAATAAGATTACAGTAGAAGAAATTCAGGACAGTGTGGAGAATGTGCTGATCCAGGCCGGATATGCAGATGTGGCAAAAGCCTACATTCTTTACCGCAAGCAGAGGGAAAAGGTTCGCAACATGAAGTCAACGATCCTGGATTACAAAGAAATCGTAAACAGTTATGTGAAGGTTGAGGACTGGCGTGTAAAGGAGAACTCCACAGTTACTTATTCAGTTGGAGGTCTGATCTTAAGCAACTCCGGTGCAGTTACTGCAAATTACTGGCTGTCTGAGATTTATGACAATGAAATCGCAGATGCACACAGAAATGCAGATATTCATATTCATGACTTGTCCATGCTGACCGGATATTGTGCAGGATGGTCACTGAAACAGCTGATCCAGGAGGGACTTGGCGGTATTGAAGGCAAGATCACATCTTCACCTGCAAAGCATCTGAGTGTTCTCTGCAATCAGATGGTAAACTTTCTTGGGATTATGCAGAATGAATGGGCCGGAGCGCAGGCTTTCTCATCCTTTGATACTTATCTGGCACCTTTTGTCAAGGCAGATAATTTAAGCTATCCGGAAGTGAAGAAATGTATTGAGTCTTTTATTTATGGAGTCAATACCCCAAGCAGATGGGGAACACAGGCACCTTTCTCCAACATTACGCTGGACTGGACAGTACCGGATGATCTTGCAGAGCTTCCGGCTATCGTAGGCGGAAAGAATATGGATTTCAAGTACAAAGACTGCAAAAAAGAGATGGATATGATCAATAAGGCATTTATTGAGACCATGATCGAGGGGGATGCCAACGGACGCGGGTTCCAGTATCCTATTCCGACCTATTCCATAACAAATGAGTTTGACTGGTCTGATACAGAGAATAACCGCCTTCTTTTTGAGATGACATCCAAATATGGAACACCGTATTTCTCAAACTATATTAACAGTGATATGAAACCAAGTGATATCCGCAGTATGTGCTGCCGTCTGCGTCTGGATCTGAGAGAACTCCGCAAGAAGAGCGGTGGTTTCTTCGGATCAGGAGAGAGTACCGGTTCTGTGGGGGTAGTAACTATAAATATGCCGCGTATCGCATATCTTTCCAAGACACCGGAAGAGTTTTACAATCGTCTGGATCGCTTAATGGATATTTCCGCACGTTCTCTGCATATTAAACGTGAAGTAATTGGTAAGCTGCTGGATGAGGGATTATATCCTTATACAAAGAGATATCTTGGAAGCTTTTCCAATCATTTCTCTACCATTGGACTGGTGGGAATGAACGAGGTTGGTCTGAATGCCCGCTGGCTGGGAAAAGATATGTCTGATGAGCGTACGCAGAGGTTTACAAAAGAGGTTCTTCTTCATATGCGGGAACGTCTGTCCGATTATCAGGAGAAGTACGAAGGAGAACTGTTTAATCTTGAGGCAACTCCTGCTGAATCTACTGCCTATCGTCTGGCCAAACATGACAGAAAACGCTGGCCGGATATTAAGACTGCAGGCAAGGAAGGGGATACTCCTTATTATACAAACAGTTCTCATCTTCCGGTTGAATATACCACAGATATTTTTGATGCACTGGATATTCAGGATGATCTGCAGACGCTTTATACATCAGGTACTGTGTTCCATGCATTTATCGGTGAGAAGCTTCCTGACTGGAAAGCAGCAGCAGCACTGGTACGTAAGATCGCAGAGAATTATAAACTGCCGTATTATACGATTTCGCCGACCTATTCTGTATGTAAGGAACATGGCTACATCAGCGGAGAGCATTTCACTTGTCCGAAATGTGGTAAGAAGGCGGAGGTTTACAGTCGTATCACAGGATATTACAGACCTGTACAGAACTGGAATGACGGTAAAGCACAGGAGTATAAGAACCGTACGCTTTATGATGTGATGCATTCAGATATCAGAAAAATACAGCCGGTTCATGCCAGTGTAGTTACTGTGACTAAGGATGACGTGAAGATAGAACCTGTGGCATCACATAAATACCTGTTTACAACCAGTACCTGTCCGAACTGCAGAGTGGCGAAGAAGATACTGGAAGGCAGGGAGTTCGAGATTATTGATGCGGAGAAGAATCCGGAGATGGTGAAGGAGTTTGGAATTATGCAGGCTCCGACTCTGGTGATCACAGACGGTGAGCATATGACGAAATATGTAAATACATCCAATATTAAGAAATATGTGGATGAGGGATTATAAAGATACTGAGAGAGTTGACCGGAGGATAAAAGAGATGATCAAACAGAATGTTGTATTTGTGGAAAATAAAGCAGGAAGTCTGAAAAGAGTGACAGGGATACTTGCAGATAACGGGATTAATATTTATGGATTTGCATGCTTCGATGCACCGGAGTTTACAATCTTCCGTATGATCTGCAACGATCCGGATAAAGCGGAAATTGTTTTAAACAGGAGTGGATATATGAATCGTATTACACAGGCGATCGTAGTTGATATGAAAGATCAGGTAGGCGGTCTGGATGAACTCCTGAAAGTAGCATCAGACAGTAATGTAAGTCTTGACTATATTTATACTTCTTTCCACAGAAAAGATCTCAGACCTGTAGTAATTCTTCAGACGGAGGATGGTGCAGTGACAGAATGCATTCTTAAGAATAATGGATTTAATGTATTTACTTCAGCAGAAGAACTGGAGAAATAATACTGTATAAGACAGTGAGAGAATCACAGGACTGGGGATGGTTCTGTGATTTTTGTATATTCATATAGGAAAATTGAATATATCTTGACTATATAACTGGGAATACTATATAATAAAAGAAAACAATGATAATCCGACGAAATTTAATCAGGAGGTTTTGAAAAATGCAGATTTCTACAAAAGGAAGATATGCTCTGAGACTTATGCTTGATCTTGCAGTTCATAATACAGGAGAACTGGTCAAGATCAAAGATATTTCTGCAAGGGAAAATATTTCAGAAAAATATCTGGAACAGATATTTCATCATTAAAGAAGGCGGGATATGTAAAGAGCCTGAGAGGGGCACAGGGCGGTTATATGCTTGCCAGAGAGCCGGAAACATATACGGTGGGAACTATTCTGAGACTGACAGAAGGAGCATGAAGCCGGTAGCCTGTCTGGAGGAGAACCGAATCAGTGCAGCAGAGCCGGGGAATGCGTCACACTCCGTCTCTGGAAGATGCTTGATGAAGCTATTGAGGGAGTACTGGATAAGGTTACATTGCAGGATCTTAAAGACTGGTATGAAGAGATGGGAAATGATTATGTAATTTGATTTTCCCTCTTGACAACAGTGGATTTATAGAATATTATGTATATAACATATAATTCATATATACTTAGTATGAAATAAGGAGGACGAACTCATGGCAAAAATCTATAAAAATGCAGCGGAACTGGTTGGAAATACTCCTCTCCTTGAGGTTGGAAATCTTGAAAAAGAGCTTGGGCTGGAAGCGAGAATACTTGTGAAGCTTGAGTATTTTAACCCGGCAGGAAGTGCCAAAGACCGTATCGCCCTGAGTATGATCGAAGACGCTGAAGAGAGAGGCGTTCTGAAGCCTGGCGCAGTGATTATCGAGCCTACATCAGGTAACACCGGAATCGGTCTTGCTTCTCTTGCTGCAATCAAAGGATACAGAGTGATACTTACGATGCCTGAGACAATGAGTGTTGAGAGAAGGAATATTCTGAAAGCATACGGTGCAGAAATCGTATTGACAGATGGAACAAAAGGTATGAATGGCGCAATCGCCAAAGCAAACGAACTTGCGAAGGAATATGAGAACAGTTTTATTCCGGGACAGTTTGATAACCCTGCAAATCCTGCGATCCACAAAAAGACCACAGGTCCGGAAATCTGGAGAGACACAGACGGACAGGTAGATGTTTTTGTGGCAGGTGTTGGTACAGGCGGAACGATCACCGGTGTTGGTGAATATCTGAAATCCCAGAATCCTGACGTGAAAGTAGTGGCAGTAGAGCCTGCAACTTCCCCTGTACTTTCTCAGGGAAAGAGCGGTCCGCATAAGATTCAGGGAATCGGTGCGGGATTTGTTCCGAAGGCATTAAATACAGAGGTTTATGATGAGGTTTTTCCGGTTGAGAATGAGGATGCTTTTACAGTTGGCAAGCTGATCGCCAAACATGAGGGAATTCTTGTTGGTATTTCTTCCGGTGCGGCTCTCTATGCGGCAATCCGGCTGGCCAAGAGACCGGAGAATAAAGGAAAAACAATCGTAGCTCTTCTTCCGGATTCCGGTGACCGTTACTATTCTACTCCATTATTTGTGTAAAATAAAAAAGCCCTTTTTAGGGCTTTTTTATTTTACATAAATGTGTTAGAATAGATATGCTGTACAAATGATTTTTATGTAACTGTTCAGTATTTTGCAGAACAGCTATCATAACATAAATAAAATTATCATAAACAATAATATTCCGTGTAATCGGATCACAGAACAGGATGGAATAAAAATGAGAAAAGCAATTATCGCAATGAGCGGCGGAGTGGACAGCTCTGTGGCAGCTCTGCTTACAAAGGAAACCGGTGATGAATGTATTGGTGCTACCATGAAATTATTTCACAATGAGGACATAGGAGTAAAGAGAGAGAAAACCTGCTGTTCTCTGGATGATGTGGAGGATGCCAGAAATGTCTGCTACAGAATGGGGATCAGGTACTATGTTTTTAACTTTTCCGAGAGGTTTAAAGAGGATGTTATGGACCGCTTTGTGGATGCCTATGAGCATGGAGCCACGCCAAATCCCTGCATTGACTGCAATCGTTATCTGAAATTTGACAAGATGTTTCAGAGAATGCGTGAACTGGAGTATGATTATATTGTAACCGGACATTATGCACGCGTGGAATATGATGAGGAGAAGAACCGTTACTTATTAAAGAAAGCTGTGGATGATACGAAGGATCAGAGTTATGTGCTTTATATGCTGACACAGGAGCAGCTTGCGCATATTTCCCTGCCTCTTGGCGGGCTTCGCAAAACGGAAGTGCGTGAGATCGCAGAGAAGCATGGCTTTGTTAATGCCAGAAAGCATGATAGCCAGGATATCTGTTTCGTACCGGACGGTGATTATGCAAAGTTTATTGAACAGTACACAGGACGTAAATCAATCCCGGGCGATTTTGTAGATACAGAAGGAAACATTCTTGGTAAACATAAAGGAATCATTCACTATACACTTGGCCAGAGAAGAGGACTTGGTATTCCGGCAGCATCCAGACTGTATGTGTGTGATATTTCTCCAAAGACCAATCAGGTGGTTCTGGGGAAATAATGAGGATCTTTTCCATTCGGAACTGACTGCAACAAAGGTCAATCTGATTTCCTGTGAATCTCTGAAGGAGCCAATGAGACTGAAAGCAAAGATCCGTTACCGTCATCCGGAGCAGGAGGCCGTAGCATGGCAGACGGAAGATGGAGTGCTGCACGTGCGTTTTGATAAACCACAGAGAGCTATCACCAGAGGCAGGCAGTTGTGTTATATGATGGTGATATCGTTGTAGGCGGCGGCGTGATTGAAAATTGTATTAAATGACAGATCATCCTTGTCTTTCGCATTTTGTCGGACTGTCTTATCTGCACTGTTTTTTGGAAACGTTATAGTTATTAGCTATTAAACGCTATAGAAAATTTCCTATTGACGTACTAGGAATTAAATGGTAATATACAACTATGCTAAATCATATCAAACAGATATGAAAAGCGTAGAAACAAAAATGACTTGCAGATAAGGGGCTTAAGAGCCGGAATCAGTTTTGCAGAGAAAAAGATTATTATAAATCAGAGAAAGATGAGGATATACACATGAGCAAAAAAATCGAAAGAAAAGACAGACATTTCAAATTTGAAACATTACAGCTTCACGTAGGACAGGAGAGTCCGGATCCGGTTACAGATGCAAGAGCAGTACCAATCTATCAGACATCTTCTTATGTATTCAGAAACTGCGATCATGCAGCTGCACGTTTCGGACTTGCAGATGCAGGTAACATTTACGGACGTCTTACAAACCCGACTGAAGATGTATTCGAGAAAAGAATCGCAGCGCTTGAAGGCGGTTCTGCGGCACTTGCAGTAGCATCCGGTGCAGCAGCAATCACATATACAATTGAGAATCTTGCACAGCAGGGTGACCACATTGTAGCAGCCAAGAATATTTACGGTGGAACAACAAACCTTCTGGAGCATACACTTCCGGCTTATGGAATCACAACAACATTCGTTGATGTATTTGATCTTGAAGAAGTAGAGAACGCAATTCAGGATAACACAAAAGCTGTTTACATCGAGACTCTTGGAAACCCGAACTCTGATGTAGTTGATATTGAAGCTATCGCAAAGATTGCTCATGCACATAAGATTCCGCTTATAGTGGATAACACATTTGCAACACCTTACCTTGTAAGACCAATCGAATATGGTGCAGATATCGTTGTTCATTCTGCAACTAAATTCATCGGTGGACATGGTACAACAATCGGAGGTGTGATCGTTGAGAGTGGTAAATTTGACTGGGAAGCATCAGGTAAATTCGCATCTCTGACAGAACCGAACCCAAGCTATCATGGCGTAAGCTTTACAAAGGCATGCGGACCGGCAGCATTTGTTACAAAGATTCGTGCAATTCTTCTTCGTGATACAGGTGCAACCATCTCTCCGGTAAGCTCATTCATTTTCCTTCAGGGACTTGAAACACTGTCACTTCGTGTTGAACGCCATGTAGAGAATGCACTGAAAGTTGTTCAGTACTTAAATAACCATCCGCAGGTAGAAAAAGTTCATCATCCGTCTGTATCCACAGATCCGGTTCAGCAGGAGCTTTATAAGAAATACTTCCCGAATGGCGGCGGTTCCATCTTTACATTTGAGATTAAAGGTGATGCGCAGAAGGCAAAGGACTTCATTGATAATCTGGAACTGTTCTCATTGCTTGCCAATGTAGCGGATGTTAAATCTCTTGTTATTCATCCGGCTACAACAACACACAGCCAGTGCACAGAAGAAGAACTTCTCGATCAGGGTATCAAACCAAATACAATTCGTCTTTCCATTGGTACAGAGAATATTGACGATATCATTCAGGATCTTGATGAAGCATTTAAGGCAGTTGCTGAATAATACAGATATAACATCCTTATATATTGTATAAATAAAACATGAATAAAAAGACTATCTTCCGGATTTTCCCCCATATCTGCAAGATGGTCTTTTTGTTATTGTTTACACACCGCTATCCCGCGAGGTGTTTTGGCATGAATATGCCAAAATCCCGAGACATACAAGCCAAAATTCCATTGCCGCAGGCAATCTGGAATGAATTTTGGCTACGTTACTGTGAACGGAGTGAACAGTAACGTCTTTTTTGGAATGTTTCAATTGTATGGTTTACAGACTTGACAAATTATAAAAATACTATATAATACAGAAATGCAAATAAGTTGCAAATGTAAATGAGTTGCAAATACAAATAAAGTGCAAATATAAGGAGAACTATATGTCAGAGATTATATTAGATTCAGTAATAGACAGCATCAAGCTGCTACCCTTTCTTTTTCTTACTTATCTGTTTATGGAATGGATGGAGCATAAGACAGGTGCGGCAGCACGAAAGAGAATCCGTACAGCCGGAAAATTCGGACCGGTATGGGGTGGACTTCTGGGAGTGATCCCACAGTGTGGATTTTCGGCAGCGGCATCCAGCCTTTTTGCCGGACGTGTGATCACAGTGGGAACTTTGATCGCGGTGTATCTGTCTACTTCAGATGAAATGTTTCCGATCATGATCTCCAATGCAGTTCCTGTAGTTACAATTGTGAAAATCCTGACCTGCAAAGCGGTGATCGGAATACTTTCCGGCCTGGTGCTGGAGTATGTTTACACACATATTCTGAAGAAACAGGAACCTGATGTGGATATTCATGAAATCTGTGAAGAAGAACGCTGCCATTGTGAACATGGAGTTATTTCTTCAGCAGCATTTCACACATTAAAAGTTTTTGTGTACATTTTCTTGATTTCTCTTGCTTTAAATATTATCATTGGATTAGTCGGAGAAGAGACACTGGCAGGACTTTTTACAGGAACACCGATTGCAGGTGAACTGATCGCAGCTTTAGTGGGACTGATTCCCAACTGCGCTTCTTCTGTAGTAATCACCCAGTTATATCTGGATCATATTATCGGAGCCGGGGCGATGATGGCGGGACTTCTTGTAAATGCAGGAGTTGGGCTTCTGATTCTGTTTCGTTTGAACAGAGACAGGGTTCAGAATCTGAAAATTGTGGGAGTACTTTATGGACTTGGTGTATTCTGGGGAATTATTATTGAATTTGCAGGAATTGTTTTCTGATTAACCGAGTCTGCTCTGTCAGAAGAAGCTGATTTTAGGAGGAATGATAAAATTATGGCAGGAAGCAGTTATGCGACAGCAAGCCGCAGAAAAATACTTGAATATTTGAAAAACAGTAATGACCATACGGTTACAGCTGCTGATGTGGATGAGTATCTGAAGAAACATGACAGTGAGGTAAATATCACAACCATTTACCGCTATCTGGACAAGCTTGCAAAGGATGGAACTGTGATCAAATATGTTGCAGAGAAAGGTTGCCAGGCTGCTTATCAGTATGTAGAACCGGGACGGGGATGTGAACAGCATCTGCACCTGAAGTGTGTAAAATGTGGAAAGATCATTCATCTGGAATGTCATTTTATGGAAGAAATTTCTCATCATATTGAAGAAAGTCATGGATTTACCCTGCAGTGTAAGAATTCTATTTTGTATGGAGTCTGTAAAGAATGTAAAGGCAGTGGCGAAGACTGTTGACTGTTTCTGTCAGATGATGTAAACTGAAATACAACTGTTTGGTCAAATTGACTGCGAAGCAGTATGGTGAAGAGAAAAGACAGCGAAATTGCTGTAAGTACCGGTAAAAATAACAGATAATATATGAAATCATAAAAGAAGGCAATAATGAGAAAACAGAAGAGACAGATGTGTGTAAGAAGAATGTTATTATTTTTTCTGGCGTGTGTATTAATATGTGCAGCACCCCCGTCTGCAGCACAGGCGGCAATAATGCAGACTGCTAAGAATTCAACAGTGCAAAAGAAAAAAACATCCACGAAAACAGTTACAATAGAGACTTCAGGAGAAATCACAAAAAAGAAAGTGAAAAGCGGTGGTTCTGTGATTCTTCCTGTGGAAGTGAATAAGAGGGGATATACATTTCTGGGATGGTCAACAGTTCCCGGACAGACCTGTAATCCAATGTATCAGGCATATCAGAAAATTCAGGTTACGAAAAATATTCATCTTTATCCGGTGAAGTATAAATGGAATCAGGAACCGGATATTTATGCAGGCGGTCTTGCGGACAGTGTGGAGAAATATGATAAGATTATTTTTGTGGGAGATTCCCGCACAGCAATGCTTCGCAGTACTCTGAAGAAGCAATGCAGTTCTGACAGTTTAAAGAAGTTGGATTTGTATGCAAGACAGGAGAAGGGCTTGACTGGATGAAAAAATACGGAGAAAAGGAACTGCTGAATGAAATAAGCGGGATGGATGATAATGCGAAGCCGGTGGCAGTTATTTTCAATCTGGGAGTAAATGACCTGATCCACAAAAACAGGGAGTCCATCAGTTATGATTCTGTTGCGTCAGACTATGCTTCTTATATGAATGGATTATCCAGAAAGCTGACTGCCAGGAACTGTGAATTATTTTATATGTCTGTGAATCCATGTAATACGGCAATGAAATCCACGCGGAAGGAGTCTGAGATCCGCGGATTTAATAACAGACTCAGACAGAGACTGAACGGGAATTTTACATGGATCAACAGTTATTCTTATCTGATGAGATGTGGTTATACGACTCGCTGTGAATTTCGCGGTTATACAGATGATGGTGTTCATTATTCTATGAGGACTTATAAGAGAATTTATGCATATGCAATAAAACAGATCAGATAATCCTGACTGAAACCCGGAGACAGAATACTGTTCTCCGGGTTATCTGTGTGTATCAGTAAATACGAAAGTTGTAGCTGTGAAAGAGTTAAACAGTTATCAAAGGATCACAAAAGATGACAGGAGGAGAGAAACATGAGAAGTGAAAGCTTCAGAAAAGGAGTTAAGGATGGTATTCCCATAGGACTGGGATATTTTGCTGTATCGTTTACATTTGGCATGATGGCAGTTGCTGATGGACTGAGTATCTGGCAGGCTGTGCTGATCTCATTGACAAACGTGACTTCAGCAGGGCAGTTTGCAGGACTTGAGATCATGGTAATGAGCGGCTCTTACTGGGAGATGGCACTGACACAGCTGATCATTAATCTGAGATATTGTCTGATGTCATTTTCCCTTGCTCAGAAATTCAGAAGAGATGAATCTTTGGTTCACCGCTATATTGCAGCATTTGGTGTGACGGATGAGATTTTCGGGATCAGTGCCAGTCAGCCCGGAAAGGTAAGCGCATTTTATAATTATGGTGCCATGTGTGTGGCAATCCCGGGATGGGTACTTGGAACCCTGGCAGGAGCAATTTCCGGAAATCTTCTTCCGGATTTTATGATGAGTGCACTCAGCGTGGCTATTTACGGTATGTTCCTTGCAATTATTATTCCTCCGGCAAAGCAGAATAAGGCAGTACTGGCAGTTGTCGTGGCAGCAATGCTGATCAGCACTTTGTTTAAAGTGATTCCGTTTCTGTCGGAGGTTTCGTCAGGTTTTGTGATCATTATTACTACACTGATCGTGGCAGGGGCTGCCGCATACTTCTGTCCGATAGAGGATGAGAAAGAGGAGGAGAGTGTTCATGAGTCATAATATTTATATTTACATTCTGGTAATGGCAGCAGTTACATATCTGATCCGTATGCTCCCGCTCGCTCTTTCCAGAAAAGAGATCACAAGTCCGTTTATCAGATCATTTCTGTACTATGTTCCCTATGCATGTCTGGCAGCCATGACATTTCCGGCGATCCTTTTTGCCACAGACAGTGTGATCTCGGCTGCTGTGGGATTTATTGTGGCACTGATCGCGGCATATAAGGAGAAAAGTCTTCTTACAGTTGCGTTATTCGCATGTGCTGCGGTATTTATTGTGGAAAGAATACTGGAATTTGCAGTGTAAAAGTTGATAAAAAACGGATACATAACCACAGCTGAATGGTGTGTATCCGTTTTTTGTTGCGTAATATTGTGACCGGCAGCTGAAGCAGATAAGCTGTCTGTTATTTGCTGCAGTTTCAGACAGTTTTTTATTTCAGAAAGCTTACATCAATTTCACCGTCAAATACTGTGGCAGCCGGGCCTGTCATGTAAACAAGATTCTCCTGTCTGTTCCAGAAAATCTGCAGGTCACCGCCGAGAAGTTTTACAGTGACAGGACTGTCACCGTCTACATGTCCGTTCAGAACAGAAGCGACTGCTACCGCACATGCACCTGTGCCGCAGGCAAGAGTTTCGCCTGAACCGCGTTCCCATACACGCATTTTTACAGTATGTTCATCGATCACTTCTACAAATTCAGTGTTTACACGATCCGGAAATGCAACATGATTCTCGAAAGCCGGGCCGATCTTTTCAATATCCAGATGGTCAATATCATCCATATAAACAATAGCGTGGGGATTTCCCATGGAAACAGCGGTTATGTAATAGATTTTTCCGTTTACATCTAGAGGTTCATTGATAACTTCCTCCTTCTCTGACACTACCGGAATCTGTCTGGCGGTCAGGATCGGAGAACCCATATTTACCTTAACCTGGGATACCTTTCCGTTTTCTACAGTAAGATCCAGATATTTGATGCCGCTTTTTGTAGCAACAGAAATATGTTCTTTGTTTACGATGCCGTAGTCATAGGCATATTTGGCAACACAGCGGATACCGTTTCCGCACATGGCACCCTGGGAACCGTCAAGATTATACATATCCATCTCGCAGTCTGCGATTTTGGATGGCTTGATCAGGATCAGTCCGTCGGAACCGATACCAAAGTGACGGTCACTGACATATCTGGCTACTGCGGAAGGATTTTCCACAGTTTCCTCAAAACAGTTTACATATACGTAATCATTTCCAATACCATGCATTTTTGTAAATTTCATCAGAAAAGCCTCCTTATTTGGTTAAATATTTATACACCTCTTGTTGTTTATGAAATTTGTTATGTTATAGGAAATTACTCTGTAATGTTCCTATAACATAACAAAGCCTTTTGGGCAGGATCGCACTGCGGTGGAATGGAATTGTGTCGCTGAAGCGACCCGCCACAGGCGGAGAATCCTGTAAGCAGGATTCTTTCTTGTATCATTTGTATCATATAGAAAAAATGTTATGAAAAAGTGAAAATTACGAATCTTTTACCGGGAAAGTTTTTCTGTGATCTTCATGTAAAAAAACATTTTGCCCTTCCCGGAACAGTTATGTATTATACATTATATGGAAAATATATCTGTTATTCAAGTTTTACCTTGCATTTTATAGAAAGTATGTTAAAATTAAAAACAAAAATATACAACCGAAACGCATAATTATACGCTGTTGTCTGAAGAAGGTAAAAAGATGGCAGCCGTAGATATACTTTCGGATGCGAGGAGGAAAAAAGATGAAAGATCAAAAGAGATTTGCAGCTCTTGCACTCAGTGCAGTAATGGTATTTTCCATGGCAGGAAGCGTATCCGCAGCTCAGAAAGTTGAATCCAAAGATGATCTTGCAGGAGCAACAATCGGTGTTCAGCTTGGTACAACAGGTGACCTTGATGCATCTGATTATGAGAAAGATGGTTCTACAGTAGAACGTTACAGCAAGGGAAGTGAAGCTGTTCAGGCATTAAAGGCAGGACAGATCGACTGTGTGATCATCGATCACAGCCGGCTCAGAAATTTGTTGAGAATAATGATGATCTCAAGATTCTGGATGAGCCATTCGAGGAAGAAGAATATGCAATCTGCTTAAAGAAAGGCAATGATGAACTTCTTGACAAGATTAACGGAGCTCTTAAGGAACTGAAAGAGGATGGAACTATCGACAGCATCATGGACAATTACATTGGTGAGGATGCCGGTAAGACTCCATATGAATCACCGGAAGATGTTGACCGTTCCAATGGAACTCTGGTAATGGCTACTAACGCTGAGTTCGAACCATATGAATATCATGAAGGTGATGATATCGTTGGTATCGATGCTGATATCGCTCAGGCAATCTGTGATAAGCTTGGATATGAACTGAAAATTGAAGATATGGAATTCGATTCCATCCTTCCGGCAGTACAGTCCGGCAAAGCAGACTTCGGTGCAGCTGGTATGACTGTAACAGAAGACCGTAAATCAAGCGTTGACTTTACAGATACCTATGCAGATGCAAGCCAGGTAATTATTGTAAAGAAATAAGTATTAAAATAACAAATAACAGAGCTGTTGACGATTTGCCAACAGCTCTCTTTTCGGAACAGAGGTTTTTATGAATAATCCTATGATATTAGCGAGTGTAAAAGAAGATTTTTATCTGAACTTTATTAAAGATGACCGCTATCTCTGGCTTCTGGATGGTCTGAAAACAACTCTTATTATCACAGTATTTGCGGTAATTGTAGGTCTGATCATCGGTTTCCTTGTAGCAATCATCCGTTCTGCGCACGATAAGTCAGGCTCCTTTAAGATTCTCAATGCGATCTGCAGAGTTTATCTGACTGTAATTCGTGGAACACCAACCATGATCCAGCTGTTGATCATGAATTTTGTAATTTTTGGTGCTGTAAGCATTAACAAGATCATTGTAGGCGGACTTGCCTTTGGTATCAACTCAGGTGCCTATGTAGCTGAGATTGTCCGTTCCGGTATCATGTCCATTGACCAGGGACAGACAGAGGCAGGACGAAGCCTTGGTCTGAATTTCAGCCAGACCATGCGACTGATCATTATCCCGCAGGCATTTAAGAATGTACTTCCTGCGCTGGTAAATGAATTTATCGTGCTGATCAAAGAGACATCCATCATCGGTTATATCGGTATGATGGACCTGACAAAAGGAGCTATGCTGATCCAGAGCCGTACATACAATGCGTTCTGGCCTCTGATGGCAGCAGCAGCGATTTACCTTGTGATCGTTGGAATCCTTACATGGGGGATGAATAAACTGGAAAGGAGATTAAGAACCAGTGAGCGATAAGAATGTACTGATCCAGGTAAAGGATCTGAAGAAAGCTTTTGGTACAAATCAGGTTCTTGATGGAATAACAACAGACATCTGTCAGGGAGAAGTAGTAGCCGTCATTGGTCCTTCCGGTTCCGGTAAATCTACTTTCCTGAGATCCCTGAATCTTCTGGAGGTTCCGACAGGCGGACAGATCCTCTTTGAAGGAACTGATATTACAGATCCGAAGGTTGACATTAACAGACACCGTCAGAAGATTGGAATGGTATTCCAGCAGTTTAATCTTTTTCCGCATAAAACGGTAAAACAGAATATTATGCTGGCACCTGTAGAACTGAAGCTGATGACAAAGGATGAAGCTTCAAAGAAAGCGGATGAGCTTCTGGCACGTGTAGGTCTTCCGGACAAAGCCAATGCATATCCGGATATGCTTTCGGGCGGGCAGAAACAGCGTATTGCCATTGCGCGTTCTCTTGCCATGAATCCGGATGTGATGCTTTTTGATGAGCCAACTTCCGCACTTGACCCTGAGATGGTAGGTGAGGTTCTGGAATTGATGAAAGAACTTGCGCAGTCAGGTATGACCATGGTTGTAGTTACTCATGAGATGGGATTTGCAAGAGAAGTGGCAACAAGAGTTCTTTTTATTGATGACGGTAAGATACAGGAAGAGAATACTCCGAAAGAATTTTTCGCAAATCCGAAGAATCCTAGACTGAAAGACTTCCTTTCAAAGGTTTTATAGGATGCTGAAAAAATTTAACAGTTTTATAGAAAAATGGATGGCCCTGGTGACACCGACCTGTCTGTTGCTGGGGGTGTGCTTTCCTGATATTGCCAAATGCGGTCTGCCTTATGTGCCGGCCGTATTTGCATTTATGACATTTGCCGGGGCGTTGAAGTCAAGATTTAAAGATGTGGCAAATGTATTCCGACATCCGGGCTCACTGCTTATTATCATGCTTCTGGTCCATGTAGTAATCCCGACAGCAGCCTGCGGGGCAGGTCATCTTTTCTTTGGAAATAACATGGAACTGATCACCGGAATGGTACTGGAGTTTGCAGTTCCCACTGCAGTGGTAAGTCTGATGTGGGTGACGATTTATGATGGAAACAGTCCTCTGTCGTTGTCTCTGGTAGTGCTGGATACGGTACTGGCACCTTTTCTGATCCCGGCTACGCTGAAGATCCTGCTGGGCTCTGCGGTGACCATAGATCCTGCCAGGATGATGCGGGAACTGATATTTATGGTTGCGCTTCCTGCTGTTGTTGCGATGGTATTAAATCAGATCACAGATGGAAAAGTAATGGAAACATGGCCGGGAAAGCTGGCGCCTTTTTCAAAGCTGGCACTGATATTTGTGGTAACGTCCAATTCTTCCAAAGTAGCACCATATATCCGGGATATGAATATGCAGAGGGTGAAGGTTGCACTGGCAATCCTTGTCCTGGCTGCTTCCGGATATGCACTCGGCTGGTTTGTGGCGTATATCTTCCGAAAGGATCGCAGTACGGCGGTTTCCATGATGTATGGAACCGGGATGCGCAATATCAGCGCAGGAGCGGTGATCGCAGCTGCATATTTTCCGGGTGAAGTTATGTTTCCGGTAATGATCGGAACTCTGTTTCAGCAGGTGTTGGCAGCATTGTTCGGAAAGCTTCTGGCACAGAAAAAGGAAAAACAGGAATTTTGTTGAGGTCTGCTGAGGCGTTATAAAGAATATAAAAAGAACTGCCGCATTAGCAATTGAAAAATTGCAATGCGGCAGCTCTTTTTATGAATCTGAAGCTTTTATATATTTCTTCAGTTCTTTGTAGCAGTATTTGATGATCTCTTTACGGGTGATGATGCCGATAAAGTATCCCTGATCATCTACAACCGGAACATAATTCTGGTTGATTGCCTTGTCCAGCAGATCCTCCATGTCAGAATCTGCGTGAACTGCCTTATATGTTGCTCTTCGCGGGATTGCCATAATGGAAATGCTCTCTGCTTCTTTCAGTCCGGGAATATTTAAGGTTTTCATTCCCCAGAGAAGATCACCCTCGGAAATACTTCCTTTATATTTCCCGTCCAGACTCAGAAGCGGAATGCAGGAAAATTTTCTGTGTTCCATTTTCTCAAGAGTCTGACGAAGAGTCTCATTTTCAAATATATATGCTACATCACTTTTAGGTGTTAAAAAAAATAAAATATTCACTTTTGTATTCGCCCCGTTACATTTGTCTGATAAGGCACTCAGATATACATTGTGTATTTACACATCTGTGTGTCTGTGATCTCTGAGTATTCTCCAGGTTTACGGCTTTTTTACAGAAGCTGTACTCCTTTTGCTGCTGCTTCTTTCATTACTTCTTCCGGCCACAGGGAAGCATGTACTTCACCGATGTGTGCTTTTCTGAGGAAGAACATACAGATACGGGACTGGCCGATGCCGCCGCCGATAGTATATGGAAGTTCTTTGTTAAAGATTGCTTTCTGGAAAGGAAGTTCGCGTCTGTCATCACATCCTGCGATGGTAAGCTGTCTGTCAAGCGCATCCTCGTCAACGCGGATACCCATGGAAGAAAGCTCCAGAGCAATGTCGAGAACAGGATAATAAACAAGGATATCACCGTTTAATTCCCAGTCATCGTAGTCCGGTGCACGTCCGTCATGACGTTCTCCGTTGGTTAAGGTTTTGCCGACCTGCATGAGGAATACGGCACCTTTTTCCTTGACAATCTTGTATTCACGTTCCTTTGGAGTGAGATCAGGATACATGTCGACCAGTTCCTGGGTGCTGACAAATGCGATCTCTCTCGGAAGGATTTCTTCGATGTAATCGTACTGAACAGCCATGTATTTTTCGGTTTTGCGGAGAACGCTGTAGATAGCACGTACTGTGGAAACAAGTGTGTCCATGTTGCGTTCTTCCTTGCTGATGATCTTTTCCCAGTCCCACTGATCTACGTATACGGAATGGATATTGTCCAGATCCTCGTCTCTTCTGATCGCGATCATGTCTGTGTAAAGTCCTTCACCATGAGCAAAGCCATATTTCTGTAATGCATATCTCTTCCATTTGGCGAGAGAGTGTACGATCTCAGCATTCTCCGGCTGGCCTTTGATATCAAAGCTTACCGGACGTTCCACGCCGTTTAAGTTATCGTTCAGACCGGATGACGGATTAACGAATACCGGAGCGGAAACACGCAGCAGATTCAGTTTTTGAGCCAGTGTCTGCTGAAAGAAATCTTTCACAGTTTTAATGGCAATCTGGGTATCGTGAAGATTTAAAGATGACTGATACCCGTCAGGAATTTTAATCTGTTCCATGAGTGGATTCCTCCTGTAATTTCTGTATTTGCATATTTTATGGCAAACTGATAAAAAATATTGTTGTTTACTGAATATCCATTATCTTTTCCCACGCTATTATAACAGGAAAATGGTAGTTTGACAATTATTACTGTTCATTTGGAAGTATCTCGCGGGATATTATGGTTCGGAGAACAGAACGAGTTACTGTTCACTGGTAATATCCCGCGAGGTGTTTTTTGTGAGCGAAGGTCACAGAAAACCCGAGACATACCGCGCGAATTATGCGATTAGCATAAATTCTGTGCATCGCGAAGCGTGTTGCTGGGAACGGAGTGAACAGTAACTAAATAATTAGCAGGAGTATGATAATAAAATGAACATACAGGAAGCAAAAACAGAAATCTGTAATACACTTCGTGCATATCTGGCGAAGGATGAGAATGGATATTATACTTATCCTCTGATCCGTCAGAGACCGCTGTTGCTGATCGGTCCGCCGGGAATCGGCAAAACTGCCATTATGGAACAGGCGGCAGCAGAGTGCGGTGTGGGACTTGTAGCCTACACCATTACCCATCACACCCGTCAGAGTGCCATCGGTCTTCCGGAGATCGTTAAACGGAATTACGGTGGAAAAGGAATGATGGTGACAGATTACACAATGAGTGAGATCGTGGCATCTGTCTATGATTGTATGGAGAATACAGGCAGGAAAGAGGGAATCCTGTTTATTGATGAGATCAACTGTGTGTCTGAAACCCTGGCACCGGCAATGCTGGCACTTCTCCAGAATAAAACCTTTGGAAGTCATAAGATTCCGGAAGGCTGGATTCTGGTAGCAGCGGGAAATCCACCGGAGTATAATAAATCTGTCAGGGAATTTGATATTGTCACACTCGACCGTGTCCGTAAGCTTACAATTGAGCCTGACTGCGATATCTGGCTGAAATATGCAGGACAGCAGAAGGTGCACCAGGCGATCATTTCTTATCTGTCTGTGAAGAAAAACAATTTCTATGCGGTGGAGAATACAGTAGACGGTAAATTCTTTGTGACTGCCAGGGGATGGGAGGATCTTTCAAGACTTCTGCAAAGCTATGAAAAGCTGGGGATCGGGATCAGTGAGGAACTGGTGGAGGAATTTCTCCAGAAAGAGGAAACAGCCAGAGATTTTGCAGGTTTTTATCAGTTATATACAAAGTATGGGGAGGATTATGAAATCCCGTCGATCCTGTCCGGAAATCTGAGCCGGGAGAATCTGGCGCTGAAGGAGAAGATGGCTGCAGATGGAGCTTTTGAGGAGCGTTTTGCAGTTGTAAATCTGATCCTGGGGGCATTGAGAGAAAAAGCGGAAGAATATGGACAGGCAGATCATCAGCTTGAGGTACTCTATGAGATGCTTCTGCATCTGAGAACTCAGGTGAGAAAGAATGCTGAGGAAGAGAAGCTGGGAATTTCATTGCTTGAAGAATTTGTGCAGGAACAGGAAAACAGTCTGCAGATCAAAGTAAAGATGGAACTGATCTCAGTAAGAGAACAGAAATATCAGGAGACGGCAATCCGCAGGCTGAGGGAATATATTCTGACAGCAAAGAAAGAACATGTGCGGTCAGCTGAAAATGGATTTAAGCGGATCAGTAAATGTTTTGAAAAAGAAGCAGTATGCAGAGAAGATATGATCCAGAAACTCCAGGGAGAACTGCAGAATGCCTTTTCATTTATTAAAGAGAGCTTTGGCGAAAATCAGGAAATGCTGCTTTTCGTGACAGGGATCACAGCGATAAGTCAATGACTTCGTTTATTGCCGGAAATGGCTGTCCGGCATATTTGAACACAGCGAGATGCTTTATATAATAAAGAAGAAAATGAACTAGCGAAAGCGTGTCTGGAGGCAGTGCATGATGGATTACAGGAAGAATGATGTGACTGGGTATAATAGTCTGTCACAGACAGCGGTTGGAAACGGATGTCTGTATATTATATAGAAGTCAATCAGACAGCAGCTGATACATAGCAGCAATGTGCTGCGGAAATGGAGGAAGAATGTCAGAAAAACAGCCTAAAAAAAAGAAGACAGCAGGGGATGTTGTGTTGACGGTTGTTCTGATCGCAGCAATCTGTGTATTCTGTTATGCAGGATATAATCTGTTTCATATTTATACAGAATATAAGAAAGGTACGGATGAGTACAATTCAATCACACAGATGGCGGTAACAGAACGAGATCCGGATGGAGAAGCGGCAGGACCGGAAGCCGGCAGTGAGCTGAAAGCACCTATGGATATTGACTTTGCATCTCTTAAAAGTGTAAATAATGATGTAGTGGGATGGATTTATGTGGAAGCAGTGCCGGATATCAATTATCCCATTGTGCATGGCAAAGACAATGAAACTTATCTTCACAGAACCTATGAGAAGAATTACAATTTTGCAGGTACTATCTTTGTGGATTATGAAAACAAAGGGGATTTCAGTGACTGTAATACGATCGTGTATGGCCATAATATGAAAAATGGTTCCATGTTTGCTCAGCTTAAGAAGTTTACACAGGATGAAGAGACTTATAAGAAGAGCAAATATTTCTGGATCTTTACACCTGAGAAAAACTACAGGTATGAGATTATTTCTGCGTACACCACAGGTGTGAACAGTGATACCTATACACTGTTTAAGGGACCTGGTGAGGAATTTGAAAAATATCTGGAGAAGATCAGAGGATATTCCGAGATCCGGACAGATGCAGAAGGAATGAACATAAAGGACAAGATCATTACTCTGTCTACCTGTACAGGAAACGAGGCAACCCGTTATGTTGTCCAGGGAAAACGTGTGGATACACTTGATGTCGGGCAGTAGAATTATGAAGAGCAGTTACCTGAATCAGAAGAAAATCGTATTGCTGTAAAAGCAGACGATAAAAATTCAGATGATAAAATTTCAGTAACAGTGTTTGGAAAAAATAAAGGAGGAATTCTAAATGGCAGGAGAAGTTGAGAGATTACAGGAACTTGTAGACAAATATGACAATATTGTCTTCTTCGGCGGAGCAGGTGTTTCCACAGAGAGCGGAATCCCGGATTTCAGAAGTCAGGACGGACTTTATCATCAGAAATATGACTATCCTCCGGAAACGATCTTAAGCCATACATTCTTTATGAGAAAGCCGGAAGAATTTTTCAAATTCTACAGAGACAAGATGCTTTGTGACACTGCAAAACCAAATGCAGCACATCTGAAGCTGGCAGAACTGGAGCAGGCAGGCAAGCTGAAAGCTGTTATCACCCAGAATATAGACAATCTGCATCAGATGGCGGGTAGTAAGAAAGTGCTGGAGCTTCATGGAAGTGTATACCGCAATTACTGCATGAAGTGTCACAGATTTTATGATTTTGCCCACATGAAAGCATCCACAGGTGTTCCGAGATGCGAATGTGGTGGAATTATCAAGCCGGATGTGGTATTGTATGAAGAAGGTCTGGACAATCAGACGATCAATGAAGCAGTGAAGGCAATCTCAGAGGCACAGGTGCTGATCATAGGGGGAACTTCCCTGGCTGTTTACCCGGCAGCAGGACTGATCGATTACTTCCGGGGAGAGCACCTTGTAGTGATCAACAAATCCCCGACTCCGAGAGACAGATATGCAGACCTTCTGATCCAGGAGCCGATCGGACAGGTGTTTGCACAGATTCACTGTTAAAGCCGGTTAAGGGTAACTGTTCAGGTTACTGTCAAAGTTATATAAGAGGAGTAAGAGATTATGGGACTTCCCTATGAAGTTGGTGATATTGTTACATTAAAGAAAGTCCATCCCTGCGGAAGCAGAGACTGGGAAATCTTAAGGGTAGGTGCTGATTTCCGCCTGAAATGTACAGGATGCGGACATCAGATCATGGTACCGCGCAAGATGGTTGAGAAAAATACTAAAAATTTGATAAAAAAAGAAAAATAGTACTTTACAGACACGAAAAACTATGTTAGAATCAACACTCGTGATATATTTTATATCCTTGCTCTTTGACAGGCAAAGGGCCAACAGACCATAAGGAGGTAAAGCAAGACATGAACAAGTACGAGTTAGCATTAGTTGTTAGTGCAAAAGTTGAAGACGAAGTACGTGATGCAGTTGTTGAGAAAGCAAAAGGATACATCACACGTTACAACGGCACTATCACAGAAGTAGAAGAATGGGGTAAGAAAAAATTAGCTTACGAAATTCAGAAAATGCATGAAGGCTTCTACTATTTCATTCAGTTTGAAGCAGACGCACAGTGCCCGGCGGAAGTTGAAAGACACGTTCGCATCATGGACAATGTATTAAGATACTTAGTCGTAAGAAAAGACGCATAATCTTATACAGGGTGGATTTTAGAAGGCACCATTAATTGATCCGTTCAACCATTCAAAGCAGAAACGAAGAGGTATTTATATGAACAAAGTAATTTTAATGGGACGCTTAACAAGAGATCCTGAGGTGAGATATTCCGCAGGAGAGAATGCATTGGCAATTGCCAGATATACACTGGCAGTAGACAGAAGATTCCGCCGTGACGGTGAAGCAACAGCAGACTTTATCAGTTGTGTATCCTTTGGACGTACAGCCGAGTTTGCTGAGAAGTATTTTCGTCAGGGACTTAAGATCATTGTTTCAGGACGCATTCAGACAGGCAGCTACACCAATCGTGATGGCCAGAAGGTTTATACCACAGAGGTAGTAGTTGAGGAACAGGAGTTTGCTGAGAGCAAGGCAGCCAGCGATAATTACGCAGCTTCCCATCCTCAGACATCAGCACCTGCACCTGCACCATCCATGCCGGCTCCGGGAGCAGCCAGTGCAGACGGTTTCATGAATATTCCGGATGGAATTGATGAAGAACTGCCGTTTATTTAATACAAACTGATAGAATAAAATAGGAGGAAAGCAATCATGGCTTACAATAGAGGCGAAAGACCAGACTCTCCAATGAAGAGAAGAGGCGGCCGCAGAAAGAAAAAAAAGTTTGTGTATTCTGTGGTAAAGAGAATAACGAGATCGACTACAAGGATGTAGCAAAATTAAGAAAATATGTTTCTGAAAGAGGAAAAATCCTTCCAAGAAGAATTACAGGAAACTGTGCAAAACATCAGAGAGCACTGACAGTTGCTATCAAGAGAGCACGTCATATGTCTATGATGCCATACATCCAGGACTAATTCTGAAGATGATAAATGCTGCTCCGCATTTGGCGGAGCAGCATTTTTGCATTATTTACGAGAATTGCTATAGAACAGAATGAACAGTAACACAATAACCATTATTTTTGTGCGTTCTTCTGTTGCTATGGTAAATTCTGTTCAAATCTGTTATAATATGATTCAAAGGGCGTTTTTCACAGAACCTGTCTATATGCAGCACATTTGCTGTGTACAGGCGAAACAAATAGAATGATGAAGAACGGAAAGAAAGATATGAGTGATAAACTGAAATTAAAAGGGCATATGAAAGCATTCATGCGGTGGCCTCTGATTCTCTCGGCTTTACTGATCGTACTTAATATCTGGGTATATTTTGTCAGCGTGAAGGCTGGTATTATTGTGTCAGGTGGAATCCTGATTTATGTGGGATGTGCAGTAATAATACTCCGATGCCACAGATCGTTCATTGTAATGAACTGATAGCCTTTGCCAATCAGTATGATTCGCTTGAAAAGAGAATCCTTGAAGAACTGGCATTGCCCTATGCCATTATGGATATGAATGGCAGAATGATCTGGTCCAACAAAGTATTTGCGGAGCTTACAGGTAAAGATCAGTTTTATAAGAAAAATGTCAGCACTGTTTTTCCGGATGTAACAGCTGACAAACTACCGGTTGCAGATAAGAAAGAAACTGCTGAGATCAGTACTCGATTTGGAGAGAAGACTTATCGTATTTCCATGCAGAGGGTGTCTCTTGGTGAAGTGGTTGCCAAAAGTGAGCTTCTGGAGAATTCAAACAGGAATGTCAGCCTGATCGCCATGTATCTGTATGACGATACAGAACTGAAGTCTTACATTAAAAAGAATGAAGACAATAAGCTTGTTGTAGCGTTAGCTTATCTGGATAACTATGAGGAAGCACTTGAGAGTGTAGAGGATGTGAGACGTTCACTTCTGATTGCTCTGATTGACCGGAAGATTACGAAATATTTTTCCAATTTCGATGGTCTTGTAAAGAAACTTGAGAAGGACAAATATTTCCTGATCATGCGCCAGAGTTCGCTTGAGGCTCTGAAAGAACAGAGATTTCATATTCTGGACGAGGTTAAAACAGTTAATATCGGAAATGAGATGGCGATCACTTTGAGTATTGGTGTGGGACTGAATGCTTCCACTTATATTCAAAATTATGAGTATTCACGTATTGCTATAGAGATGGCACTTGGACGTGGCGGTGATCAGGTTGTTATTAAGAATGGAAATAATATTACCTATTACGGCGGAAAGACTCAGCAGATGGAGAAGAATACCCGCGTAAAAGCCAGGGTAAAAGCGCAGGCACTGAAAGAGTTTATGAGTACGAAAGACAGAGTCGTTGTCATGGGACATAAAATCACAGATGTGGATGCGTTGGGAGCAGCAATCGGTATTTTCCGTGCAGGTAAAACACTTGGAAAATCTGTCAGTATTGTAGTGAATGATCCGACAAAATCTATCAGACCGTTGATCGCAGGATATGTGAATAATCCAGACTACGAGCCATCTATGTTTGTGGACAGCGAGCAGGCTAAAGATATGGTAGATAACAATACAGTGGTGGTTGTAGTTGATACTAACAGACCAAGCTATACGGAATGCGAGGAGCTTCTGCACATGACAAAGACAATTGTTGTGCTGGATCATCACAGGCGGGGAAGCGAAGTGATAGAGAATGCGGTGCTTTCCTATGTGGAGCCTTATGCATCCTCAGCCTGTGAGATGGTAGCAGAGATCCTGCAGTATTTCTCGGATGACCTGCGTATCCGCAATATGGAGGCTGACTGTCTCTATGCGGGAATTATGATCGATACAAACAATTTTACGACAAGAGCAGGTGTACGTACCTTTGAGGCTGCTGCATTCTTAAGAAGGAGTGGAGCAGACGTGACCAGAGTACGTAAACTGTTAAGGGATGATCTGAAATCTTATCAGGCACGTGCAGAAGCAGTGAGAACTGCACAGATTTACAGAGAATGCTATGCCATTGCCAGATGTCCAAGTGAAAATCTGGACAGTCCTACAGTTATAGGAGCACAGGCAGCCAATGAGCTTCTGAATATTGCAGGGGTTAAGGCATCGTTTGTACTGACTCAGTACAATAATGAAGTTTATATCAGTGCCAGGGCTATTGACGAAGTCAATGTACAGGTAATGATGGAAAAGATGGGCGGAGGCGGTCATATGAATATTGCCGGTGCCCAGGTCAAGGCTTCTCCGGATGAGGTGGAGAGAATGCTTAAAGACATCATAGATCAGGAATATCAGGAGGAAAACACAAAATGAAAGTAATCTTACTTGAAGACGTAAAAGCACTTGGAAAAAAGGGACAGATCGTAAATGTAAGTGACGGATATGCAAGAAACATGATCCTTCCTAAGAAACTGGGGCTGGAGGCAACTCCTAAGAATTTAAATGATCTGAAACTTCAGAAAGCAAACGAAGAGAAGGTCGCAAAAGAAGTATATGAAGCAGCACAGGCATTTGCAAAGGATCTCGAGACAAAAGAAATCATCCTTACACTGAAAACAGGAGAAGGCGGAAGAACCTTTGGTTCCGTTTCTTCCAAAGAAATCTCTGAAGCAGCAAAGAAACAGTTGAATCTTGACATTGATAAAAAGAAACTGCAGCTTCCTGAGCCAATCCGTACACTTGGTGTTACCCAGGTGCCTGTCAGATTACATCCTAAGGTAACAGGAACTCTTAAAGTATGGGTAAAAGAAGCATAAGTCTTCCGGAGGGATAAAGAATGGAAGAAGCGCTGATTAAAAGAATACTCCCCCACAGTATAGAGGCAGAGCAGTCTGTAATCGGCTCAATGATTCTGGACAGAGATGCGATCCTTGTGGCATCTGAGATACTTACCAGCGATGATTTTTATCAGAAACAATATGGCATCATCTTTGATGCAATGGTGGAATTGTGTAATGAAGGGAAACCGGTAGATCTGGTGACCCTTCAGAATCGTTTAAAGGAGAAAGAACTCCCGCCGGATATCAGCAGTATGGAATATGTAAGAGATCTGATCTCAGCGGTTCCTACTTCTGCAAATGTGAAGTACTACGCAAAGATCGTCAGTGAGAAAGCAGTCCTTCGCAGACTTATCAAGCAAATGAAGAGATTGCCAACACCTGCTATCTGGAGAAGGAGAATACAGAGATTATTCTGGAAGAAGCGGAAAAAAAACTGTTCAATATTCTCCAGAGACGTAACAATGAAGAATATGTTCCAATCCAGCAGGTAGTTCTGAATGCCATTAATAATATTGAGAAAGCGTCTAAGCTTAAAGGTTCTGTAACAGGTATTCCCACAGGCTTTATGGATCTGGATTATAAAACATCCGGTATGCATCCTTCTGATCTGGTGCTGATCGCAGCCCGTCCTTCCATGGGGAAAACAGCCTTTGTACTGAACATTGCACAGTATATGGCATTCCGAAAGGATGTCACAGTTGCCATATTCAGTCTGGAAATGTCAAAGGAACAGCTGGTGAATCGACTTCTGGCAATGGAATCTCATGTAGATTCCCAGAATATGAGAACAGGTAATCTGAAAGACGAGGACTGGACAAAACTGGTAGAAGGAGCAGATATTATCGGTAAATCTAATCTGATCATTGATGACACGCCGGGTATTTCTATTGCGGAAATGCGCTCCAAATGCAGGAAATATAAGCTGGAACATAATCTCGGGATTATCATGATCGACTATCTGCAGCTGATGAGCGGAAGTGGAAAAAGTGATTCCAGACAGCAGGAAATTTCAGATATTTCCCGTTCTCTGAAAGCTCTTGCCAGAGAGCTGAATGTGCCGGTGATCGCATTGTCTCAGCTCAGCCGTGCGGTGGAACAGCGTCCGGATCACAGACCAATGCTTTCGGATCTTCGAGAATCCGGAGCCATTGAACAGGATGCCGATGTGGTAATGTTTATCTACAGAGATGACTATTATCATAAGGATACAGAGAAGAAGGACATTGCAGAGATCATCATTGCCAAACAGAGAAACGGTCCCATCGGAACAGTAGAACTGGTATGGCTGCCGAGATATACACAGTTTGTGAATATGAAGAAATAATCTATCTCAGAGGAGTTTGATCTTTGACTTGAATAATATTATAGCAATCCTCTAAAATAATGCATCTTAATCCAGCCCATCAGAGTGTGAAATCCTGCTGAATTGTCTTAAATGCATTATTTACGGGGATTGCTATAGAAAAATTTCACAGGGAAACAGTATCAGGGGGGAGAATCCGGTACTGTTTCCCTGTTTTTTGTGTCAAAATAAAGTTTTATAGGGAAGTTTGTAAATCGAAACTTCTTGCAATCTCGGTATGGCGTTTTATAATAAATATACATGATATCAGGATTACGACAGCTGTTTTTACAGTGCAGTGGTTCAATGATATCAGGTGATAGATTGAGTTGTTGATATGCATCAGTGGTTTCTGATGAAAAAAATGGACTCAAAAGGAGGAGGGGCAGCATGGAGCAGCGGTATACTGTGACTCAGACCGCAGAAATCCTTGGCGTGAGGGCATCGGTCCTCCGGTACTGGGAGGAAGAACTGGAACTGAGGATATGCAGGAATGAGCAGGGACATCGTTACTATACAGGAAATGATATTACGCTTCTGGCTAATATAAAGGAACTAAAGAAAAGAGGACTTGCCCTGAGAGCAATCAAAGAACTGGTTCCAAGAATTTCAAGAACTGCACCCGGGACTACTGCGAGCAAAGTGAAGCTTCTTGAAGATGAACAGCCTGAGAGGGAAAAAATACTTGAATTTCAGAAAATCATGGAACGTCTGATCGCTCAGGAGCTACATATGAAAAAAGAGGGAGAAGACCAGTGCCGGGATCTGGATGAAACGATCCGTAACAGACAGCTTGCGAGAAAAGAGGCTGCTGCAGCACTGGAAAAAAGAAGCAGGAGGATCAGAAGAAAACATTTGTAAAAGTTATCCATAAAGAAAACAGCTTCGTCTCTGCGGTAAACAGAGATGAAGCTGTTTTGAAATCATGAATTATTCTGCTGGATGAATAGCCTCTGTTGGACATGCATCTGCACATGTTCCGCAGTCTAAGCATGCATCAGCGTCGATTACATAATGCTCATCTCCCTGAGAGATAGCTTCTGCAGGACATTCGCTTTCGCATGTTCCACAGCTTACACATTCGTCTGAAATTACATATGCCATAATTAGAATCCTCCTTATCGTAATAACGTTTTAGGCCCCTTTCGGGGTTCTGCATACATTTTAATATATCTTTGTCTGAATTACAAGTATAAAATCAGATACATTATAAAATAATATTAAGTTAGCATTTGCTTACTTTACCTGCAGATTACAAATAGCTGACGGACATGTGAATGTCTGTCCGAGCAGAGAAATTATCCTGCCAAAATACAGGCATTTGTATGATGGAAAATAGTCTGTTAATATACAAAAAAAATAAGAGTATCAAAAAGAAAGTGCGTTTTTGCTGAATTTATTGACAATTCAGACATAAACGGTTATAGTAAAGATACTTGCAAGGAGGCATAACACAGAAAGTTGTGCCTCTTTTGTTCCGTAGCAGGAATCAGAAAACAAATAGAAAGAATGGAGGAATGAAGAATGAAGAAAGCATTGGCAATTGGACTTGCAGCAGTAATGGCGGTTTCCATGAGTGCACCGGTATTTGCAGAAGATGAAGGTAAAGGGATTGCAAAAGAGGACCTGAAAGTAGGAGTGATCTATATCGGTGATGAGAATGAAGGTTACACGGCTGCTCATATGAAAGGAATTGATGAGATGGAAGAGAAGCTTGGTCTTGACGATTCTCAGATTATTGAGAAAACTCTCATCGGTGAAGATGAAGGATGCTATGATGCGGCAGCAGACCTTGCAGATCAGGGATGTCAGATCATCTTTGCAAACAGCTTTGGACATGAGACTTATATACTGGAAGCGGCAGGGGAATATCCGGAGGTTCAGTTCTGTCATGCAACAGGAACACAGGCTGCATCCAGCGGACTTTCCAACATGCATAACTATTTTACAAATATTTATGAAGCACGTTATGTGTCAGGTGTAGTTGCAGGTTTGAAACTGAATGAAATGATCGAGGACGGAACAGTAAAAGAAGACGCATGCAAGATGGGCTATGTAGGTGCATTTCCATACGCAGAGGTTATCTCCGGTTATACAGCTTTCTATCTTGGCGCAAAGAGCGTATGCCCGTCTGTAACAATGGAAGTAAAATATACAAACAGCTGGGCAAGCTTTGACCTTGAGAAAGAGTGCGCAGATGCTCTGATCTCTGACGGCTGTGTACTGATCAGCCAGCATGCAGATACAACAGGTGCTCCTACAGCATGCGAAGCAGCAGGAGTTCCATGTGTAGGTTATAATATTGATATGACATCTGTTGCTCCGAACACAGCACTTACTTCTGCATCTATGGACTGGGGTGTATATTATACATACGCAGTACAGTGTATGCTTGACGGCACAGCAATTGATACTGACTGGTGTAAAGGATTTGCGGAAGGTGCAGATAAGATCACAGCTCTCAATGACAAAACTGTAGCAGAGGGTACAGAAGAAAAGGTCAAAGAAGTGGAAGATGCGCTCATTGATGGTTCCCTTCATGTATTTGATACATCTGCATTTACAGTAGACGGCAAGGAACTTGATACTTATAAGAAGGGTGATACAGAGTACATTTCTGACGGATACTTCCATGAATCTGAATATGGTTCCGCACCTGCATTTGATATTGCGATTGATGGAATTACATCTATTACAGAATAAGAAAATTGCTGGAGCTGCAAAGCGCGGAGCAATTTACGACAGCAGGGCTGCCCGGGCGGCAGCTCTGCTGTTTTCATATCGTACGTGCAAAAGAAGTCTTGAAGTCTTCTGACAGAAGGTTTCTTTTGCTGTATTATGGAGTATACAGGAGAGCAATTCCATAATTCAGAAGTAGGATTAAATGATATCGGCAGTCAAAGAGACAGGACTTTTACTGTAGATTGGATATCATTAGATAAAAGGAGGAAACGATAGTGGGAGAAAACTATGCACTTGAACTTAGAGATATTTCCAAGAGTTTTGGTTCGGTCCAGGCGAATGATCATGTAGATCTCACACTGAGAAAATCGGAGATTCTTGCAATTCTGGGGGAAAACGGAAGCGGAAAGACAACTCTGATGAATATGATCTATGGAATTTATTATCCGGATGAAGGACATATTTTTGTAAATGGAAAAGAAGTAACGATCCGCTCACCGAAAGATTCCTATGAACTGGGAATCGGTATGGTACATCAGCATTTTAACTGGTAGATGTACTGACAGCAGCAGAGAATATTGTTCTGGGACTTCCGGGAAAGGGAAAGCTGGACATGAAGAGAATCACAGAGGATATTCAGAAGCTGGCAGATAAATATGGCTTTGAATTGGATCTGTCACAGAAGATCTACGAAATGTCCGTTTCCCAGAAGCAGACAGTTGAGATCATAAAGATGCTCTACCGTGGCGCGAGGATTCTGATCCTGGATGAGCCGACCGCAGTTCTGACACCACAGGAGTCTGACAGGTTATTCGATATTTTGAGAAATATGAGAAAAGATGGATGTTCCATTATGATCATCACGCACAAACTCCAGGAAGTTCTGGCGTTATCAGACCGTGTGGCAATCCTCAGAAAAGGAAAGTATATTGATACAGTAGAAACAGCTCAGGCAAATGCACAGAGTCTGTCAGAGATGATGGTAGGCGGCAGAGTAGATCTCAATATCGACCGTCCTGAACCGGAGAATGTAAAGAAACGATTAGTAGTCAAAGGTCTGAACTGTAAAAACAAAGAAGAGGTAAAAACTCTGGATGATGTTGATCTGACAGTAAATGCAGGAGAGATTCTGGGTATTGCCGGCATTTCCGGAAGCGGCCAGAAAGAATTTCTGGAGGCAATTGCAGGACTCCAGGCAATAGAGAGCGGTTCGATCACCCTGTTTGATGACAATGGAAAAGGAACAGAGCTTGCAGGAATGGATTCTATCTCCATTAATAAAGCAGGGATCAGCCTTGCTTTTGTTCCGGAAGACCGTATTGGTATGGGGCTTGTGGGCGATATGGATATGACCGATAATATGATGCTCAGAAGCTATCGCAATGGTAAAAGTCCATTCCTGGATCGAAAAGGTCCAAAGGCACTGGCGTTAAAAATCAAAGAACAGCTTGAAGTCATGACTCCAAGTATTTCCGCACCTGTCCGTCAGATGTCAGGAGGAAATGTGCAGAAGGTTCTGGTAGGAAGAGAAATTGCCCAGAATCCGAAAGTGCTTCTGGTAGCTTTCCCAACTCGAGGGGTGGATGTCAATACTTCCCATGTGATTTACCGCCTTCTGAATGAACAGAAGAAAAAAGGGGTTGCAGTAGTCTGTGTTATTGAGGATCTTGATGTAGTTCTTGAACTGTGTGACAGGATTGCAGTGTTCTGCGGAGGTAAAATAAGCGGAATTGAGGATGGAAGAACTGCAACGAAAGAAGGAATCGGGCTTCTTATGACGAAGCATGAAAAAGGAGGGACACAGGCATGAAGAAAGAACCTTTCTTACAGGTAAGTAAAAGAAGAAACAAAGCCAGATGGCAGGAACGTCTTCTGATCCGTTTCATTGCATTGATCCTTGCACTGATCGTGTGCGGAGCGGTGATCGTTGCCCTGGTAAAGATGAATCCGGTGGATGTCTATAAGGCAATCTGGGATGGAGCAATGGGTTCGGATCGCCGTCTGTGGCAGACCATACGAGATACAATGGTACTGCTGTGTATTTCCATTGGTCTGGCACCTGCATTTAAAATGAAATTCTGGAACATCGGTGCAGAAGGTCAGATCCTGATCGGTGGTGCCTGCTCTGCTGCCGTCATGATCTATGCAGGAGATAAGATGCCTACAGGGTTACTCCTGATCGTAATGTTTGTGGCAAGTGCACTTGGCGGAATGATCTGGGGAATGATCCCGGCTGTATTTAAAGCAAACTGGAATACAAATGAGACATTGTTTACTCTGATGTTGAATTATGTTGCCATGCAGGTAGTAACTTATTGTATTGTATTCTGGGAAAATCCGAAAGGTTCCAATACAGTCGGAATCATCAATCAGGCTACAAAAGGCGGATGGCTTCCGGAACTGTTCGGACAGAAATATGGCTGGAATGTAGTCATTGTCCTGATTCTGACAGTGGGAATGTTCATTTATCTGAAATACTGCAAGCAGGGCTATGAGATCGCAGTAGTAGGTGAGAGCGAGAATACTGCCAGATATGCCGGTATCCAGGTGAAAAAGGTTATTATCCGTACAATGGCAATCTCCGGTGCAATCTGTGGTATCGCAGGTTTTGTTATTGTCAGCGGAGCCAGCCATACGATTTCCACTGCAACAGCAGGCGGTCGTGGATTTACTGCGATCATTGTCGCATGGCTTTCCAAGTTTAATACATTTATTATGGTTGCAGTTTCCTTTGGCATCGTATTTATGGACCAGGGTGCCGTACAGATCGCAACACAGTATGGACTGAATGAGAATGCTTCCAATGTTCTTCTGGGAATCATTCTGTTTTTCCTGATCGGTGCAGAATTCTTTATCAACTACAGAGTAAAGCGTGCAAAGAAATAGGAGGTAGCGGCAATGAGTGTACTGATAGTTTTTATTCAAAAAGCAATTGTCCAGGGCATCTGTATTCTGTATGGGGCGCTTGGTGAGATTATGACAGAGAAATCCGGTAACCTGAATCTTGGTATTCCGGGAATTATGTATATGGGCGGCATTTCAGGTCTGATGGGAGCTTTCCTCTATGAGAAGGATAATCCTGATCCCAATGCACTTGTGGGTGTACTGATATCGTTTTTGTGTGCGTTTGCATGTGCTGCGATCGGTGGTCTGATTTACAGTATCCTGACTATCACACTTCGTGTAAATCAGAATGTAACAGGTCTTGCACTTACCATTTTTGGTACAGGTTTTGGTAACTTCTTTGGCGGTTCTATTTCCAAGCTTGCAGGCGGTGTAGGACAGATTTCCGTAAAAGTAACAGGAAGTGCCTATACGGCAAAATCCCGGGATTGTCTAAGATTCCGGTTATCGGAGGTATTTTATTTAATTATGGTTTCCTTACATATCTCTGTATTATTATAGCAGTCCTGTTATCGTTTTTTCTGTTCAAGACAAGAGCGGGATTGAATCTCAGGGCAATCGGTGAAAATCCGGGAACTGCAGATGCAGCAGGTATCAATGTTATCAAATATAAATATCTGTCAACCTGTATCGGTGCAGGTCTGGCAGGTCTGGGCGGACTCTATTTCGTAATGGAATATTCAGGAGGAACCTGGACAGACAATGGTTTTGGAGATCGTGGCTGGCTTGCTGTTGCACTGGTAATCTTTGCATTATGGAAACCACTGAATGCAATCTGGGGAGCATTCCTGTTCGGAGCTCTTTATATTCTGTATCTTTATATCCCGGGACTTGGACGAAGCATGCAGGAAGTATTTAAAGCACTGCCTTATGTGGTAACGATTATCGTACTGGTATTCACAAGCTTCCGAAAGAAAAAGGAACACCAGCCACCTGCTGCGCTGGGACTTCCGTATTTCAGGGAGGAACGATAAAATTAAAAGTTTGCAGTTGATTCCAGAGTAAAATAGTATTATAATATCAGAAGCTATAAAAGCTGAGTAGTATGAAGAAAAATTAAGGAGGAAATATACAATGGCTAAAGTATCAAAAGACATGCTGATCGGTCAGCTTCTTCAGATTGATGCAAATATCGCACCGATTCTTATGAGAGCAGGAATGCATTGCCTTGGATGCCCATCTTCCCAGATGGAATCTCTCGAAGAAGCAGCTATGGTTCATGGACTGGATGTTGATGTACTGGTTAACCAGATCAATGATTTTCTTGGAGAATAATCTTCCTGAAAGGTAATCATATGACGGACTATGACAATTGTTGAATTGTCATAGACTGACATGTAAAAAGGATGTTCTGAATAAGTTCAGGACATCCTTTTTTTGAGAAATCTGTAATTTACTATGGTATAAGAAAAGAGCTTTCAGATGAAAACTGAATGCTCTTTTAATTATGAAAATTATTACAGTTGAATCAGCTGCTGAAGGGCAGAATCGGAAATCAGTTCTCCATGTTCTGTCAGATAAGCTTCTCCTGAAAGAGAGAAAGCCTTTCCCTGTCCATATTCCGTAAGAATATTACATACCCTGTTAAAATCCTCCGGAGAAAGTGATGACTGGTGAAGTACCAGTTTGTAAAGCTCATCGGCCGGATCTTTGTACAGGGTGTTTGCACCGGTAAAATAGCCGTTCAGTCCATGGGCGGCCGCAATCACATCGTCCAGTGTGTCGAACTCATAGAGACGGATAAGATTTACATCAGGAACCTGAGTATCGTCATTTTCCTTTGCTCCAGTATCCTGAGCAGATTTGCCATCTTTTGTCTGAGCACTCTTCATCTTTGCTTCGTAAAGTTTCTGGAAGATGTCAATAATATTATCTGCACCGTCAAGCTGAAGAGTATCTGTCTTATCATTCCCTCTGAATGGAGCAAATTTGGAGAAACGGGTATCCAGTTCTTCAGGATCCTCTACTTTGGTAATAATCAGGATGATGCTCTCGGTACTCACCGGGATGGCCTCGATCATTAATGGAATATTATCTGCCTCAAAACCAAACTGTATCTGTGCCTGCTGCATCATATCGCGGAAAAGTTTCTTGGCTTTCTCAGTGCCGTAAGCCAGTTCACTGATACGGATTTGATGGTTCTCCAGGTCTTCTCTTGTCAGTGTGCAGCGTATCTGGTTGTCGTTGATCTTTTCTATCTTCATGTTGTCACATCCTATTCTGAATAACATTGAATTATCTGGCAGCTTCATAATTGCCTGTGAAAATCCATTAAAAGTGTTTCTGATAATGAAAATTTAACTTTTGAAAGCTGCGGACAATTACGGATAAATTAAAAGTTACTATTGTTTTTTTGAACAGCAATTTTAAAGGATTGCCATAGATGCGCTGCCTTTGGAAAATTGCTGTAAGTAACTTCAAAAATTCTATTGTCTGACTGTGAATTTATAAAATTTTATACACTATATTATATAACACAGAACTGCAAAATGTAAAGATAAGTAATCAACCAAAATATTAAATTTTTAGAAACAAAACAGAAAAAAATACATAAATGAAGAAAAACACTTGCATCTGTTTACCAGATGGATATAATGAAAACAGAAGAAGCAGTAAACCTGCAGTTCACATAAGCGAAGATCTGAAACATTAACCAAAGTGATCTTTTATTTCTAAACTTCATTGCCGTTTTTCATGCAGCGTTCCTGCTGTGGCAATGTACAGGTAAAATTTCCATGATGATAAGAAGTTGAAACGTTACTGTTCACTCCGTTCACAGTAACGATAAAACAGGTGCAGGGATATTGTTTTTTCAACAGCCGATAAGGTGCTTTCTAAAAAATCTTATGAAAGAAGGGAGGTAAGCTTACGGAAAATATATCACGGGCAACCCAAAAGAGCATGCGTAAACCACTGGAAAAAGAATTGAAGAGTTATCGTGAACAGGGAATTTCTCTGTATCTGAATGGTATACTCAGTAATCCGAAAACAATTGCAAAAGCCTGTCAGATTGCAGAAGGTGGTGGATACATGCGTGATTACGTTGAAGATGAAAAGGACGGATCGCTCGTGTGGATTTTGATTTCGTCAAAGAAAAATAACAAAAGAGAAAGCTGCCCGAACAGATTCTGAATCAGTCCCCCCGATGTTCATAATGCCTTCGGGCAGCATAAGAATATAATTACGCATATCTTAAAAATTTGTGAAAAATACGATTTTGCAATACAATTGTAATATTTTATGGTATACTTAAGCCAGTATCATCAAGTTACCGATACAGTTGATAATACTGGTACATCATACTCAAAATAACTATATGAAATACCTTTCTGTGAGCTGATGTATCAATAGCGATCGTGTTACTGTCTGCTTTGTTTCCGGTAACACAATATTTACTGAAAGGAAAAATACTATGAATAAAAAGTATAAACCAGTTATCGCAGTTGCCGTTTTGGTCATTCTTGTTGCGATTCTTGGAATTGTCACTCATGTAGTAATGAAGTACATACATCTTCTGAGAAAATGGATCTGAATGAATATTATGGAGAAATGGCAGATGGGGAGATTGCCCTGGTCATTGGAACTGAGAAAATGGAAGAACGTGGTCTGGTGGACGGAGACAGAGTCTATTTACCACTGGATGTGGTGAATACTTATCTGAACCAGAGATATTACTGGGATTCTGCCAATCAGCAGATACTTTATGCAACACCTTCGGAGCTGACTTCTGCGAGTGCATCATCTGAGGCAGGAGATAAGGTATGGGTGAAAGATGATAAAGTGTATCTGAATCTTACTTATGTGCAGGAATTCACAGATCTTGATGCATACATCACAAAAGATCCATACAGGATTGCCATACAGTATAAATTCAAAAATGTAAAAACAGTCACAGTTAAGAAGAATACAAGCATACGTTACCGCGGAGGAATTAAATCGGCTATTCTTACTTCTGTAAAGAAAGGTACAAAGCTTCGTCTTATTGAAGAAATGGAGAACTGGGATCAGGTAGCTACGGATGACGGATATATTGGTTATATAGATAAGAAGAAAGTGGGAGAAGCAGAGAAGACAAAATTTGAACGAAGCTTTAAGAGGGAACAGTACTCCTATCTTACTATGGACAGCAAGGTTAATATGGTGTGGCATCAGGTGACTTCCACAGATGCCAATGCTTATTTTGCGGATGCGACAGCAAATATGACAGGTGTGAATGTGATCTCGCCTACCTGGTTCTATCTGACAGATACTTCAGGAAACATTGCAAGCATTGCGAGTGCAGATTATGTATCACAGGCTCATGAAAAGGGGCTTCAGGTATGGGGACTGATCGATAACTTTACACAGGAAGTAAGTACAACGGAAACACTTTCCAGCACTGCGGCGAGACAGAATATTATCAGTCAGCTGATCCAGGCAGCCCAAGATGTGGGAATGGATGGCATTAATGTGGATTTTGAATCTCTCAGCGAGGATGTGGGAACTCATTTTCTGGAATTTCTGAGAGAACTTTCCATAGAGTGTCATAAGAATAATCTGGTTCTTTCAGTGGATAACCCGGTTCCTGAGGATTTTACAAGCCATTATGACCGGGCTGAGCAGGGAAGGGTTGTAGATTATGTGATCATCATGGGATATGACGAGCATTATGTAGGATCTGAAGCTGGTTCTGTGGCATCTCTTCCATGGGTGGAACAGGGAATCCAGGATACACTGGATGAGGTTCCGGCTAAACGTGTGATCAATGCCATTCCGTTTTATACCAGACTGTGGAGGACCACAGGGGGAAATGTGACCAGTGAAGCGATCGGCATGGATCAGGCACAGCAGACAATTGCCGAGAATAATGTGGAAACCTACTGGGATAAGACCACTTCCCAGAATTATGGAAAATACGATATAGATAATTCTACCTATCAGATCTGGCTTGAGGATGCTCAGTCAGTTGCAGAGAAAGTGAAGCTGGTATCCAAATATGACCTTGCAGGAGTTTCTGCATGGAAGCTTGGATTTGAAAACAACGGAATCTGGCAGGTAATCTCGGACAATCTGAATAATTAAAAGTTCTGCATCAGCAGGCTATAAAAACATCTTCTGAAACATATATTAATATAGAATTTTATGAAATACTGATTGCATTATTTTATGGAATTGCTATAGCCAGTCTACAGGAACAGTGAATTTTCCCGTAGACTGTAAAAGATGTCTCAGGAGGTGTTTTTAGTTTGAAAAAATATGGACTGGAATTAATGTTAGGGTGTCTGCTTCTTGTCAGTTTTCTCATTCTGTCAAAACAGGCAGCTGAAGTTTCAGAGACTATGAGTTCAACAGAAAATTCAAAAACCATTCTGGTAGATGCAGGACATGGTGGAGCGGATCCGGGAATGATCGGAGTGAACGGACTGGAAGAAAAGGGGATAAATCTTCAGATTGCCGTAAAATTAAAGGATTCTCTGGAAAAACAAGGATTTTCTGTAATCATGACAAGGGAAGAAGATAAGGGCCTTTATGAGGAGGACAGCAGAAATCAGAAAGCACAGGATATGCAGTGCAGGATTGCTATGATAAAGAAATACAGACCTGTGCTGTGCATAAGTGTTCATCAGAACAGCTATCAGGATTCGTCTGTATGCGGTCCCCAGGTGTTTTATTATGAAGATTCTGTCCGGGGAAAGAATCTGGCAGAGTTTATCCAGGAAGAACTGAATCTGGGATTGAAAGTAAAACGCCCTCGTGTAGCAAAAGGTAATAAAACCTATTATCTGTTAAAAAGAAGTGAAAGTGTTTTGAATATTGTAGAGTGTGGTTTTCTTACAAATCCGGAAGAGGCCGGACTTCTCTGCAAAGAAGAATATCAGAATAAAATAGTGGAAGCTATAGTGAAAGGGATTGAACAATATCTGAAGCAACAAAAAATTTAAAATGTTTAATTTATGTGAACTTGCTTTTAATAAGTAGGGATTTTTGCTATACTGATACTTGTTTGATAAAATCCCCCGGGAGGATAGAAGTATCTGCATGGCGGGGAAATGTACAGGGAGAAATTATGCTTGGAATTATTTATCTGCTTCTGGCAGGAATGCTGGGCTGTGAAGCATCGAAAATGCTGACAGGAGAGGGAAAGAGTGTGTCAGGTATTAATCGTATCTGGCTCATGCTTCCGGCTTCTTTTGGAGTCGGAACACTTTTACTGACCTGGATGGTATATATTATTTCCTGGTTTTTCAGTGTTGTGGGAAAAGCTGAAAATCCACTTTTGTATGGAAATATTATCGGGATGACAGGTGCAGCAGTTATTATGATGCTGCTCAGCGTACAGAAATACAGAAAACAGGGAAGTTACAGGATATGGAATATTGATAAAACACAGGATAAGCGCAGATTAAAAAAGGAAATATTACTCTTTGGTCTGCTGACTGTATTTATTACATATATGATGTTTTATGTATTCTATATAAAAGACGGAATCCTGTATTCCGGCCTGACTGTGTATGGAGACTATGCACCACATACGGCGATGATGCGTTCTTTTTCTGCAGGAAATAATTTTCCCACACAGTATCCTCATTATGGAGGTGCAGATGTAAAGTATCATTTTATGTTTCAGTTTCTCACAGGAAATCTGGAATATCTTGGAATGCGTATGGACTTTGCCTATAATATCGTAAGTACCTTGTCGCTTGTGGGATTTCTTATGCTGTTATATCAGCTTGCACTTAGGATCACAGGCAAAATGTGCTGTGGTGTACTGGCATTGTTTCTGTTCTTTTTCAGAAGTGGAATGGCTTTTTTCAGATTTGCATGGGAGCATATCCAGGCAGGGAATCTTGTGGAAACCCTGGAAGAAAATACTTCCTTTATCGGATATACTGTCAATGAGAACTGGGGATTGTGGAACTTTAATGTTTATCTTAATCAGAGGCATCTGGCATTTGGACTTCTGATGGTGACTTTGGCACTATATCTGTTTATGGACTGGCTGGAAGCCGGGACGGCACATGAAGAGAAGGGAATACTCTGGATAAAAAACAGAATCTTTTCGAAGGAAGGATGGAAAAGCAGAAATCTGGATCAGGCACTGCTTATGGGAATGTTTCTGGGTCTGTGTGCGTTCTGGAATGGGGCAGCAGTGATCGGTGGTCTGCTGATTTTGTGCGGCTTTGCGATTTTCTCGGATGGAAAAGTGGATTACGCTGTCATGGCGGGGGTATCCATCTTCTTTTCCTGGCTTCAGTCAAAGATTTTTATTGTTGGAAGTGCTATGAGTTCTCAGATTTATCTGGGATTTCTGGCAGAGGATAAGACTGTCCCGGGAGTTGTGAAATATCTGTTCTGGATGAGCGGAGTTTTTTTCCTTGGGCTGGTACTAATGGTATGGTTTATGAGAAGACGGGAGAGAGCAATCCTTGTGAGTTTCCTGTTTCCGGTGATTTTTGCTTTTGTGCTTCTGATGACACCGGATATTAATGTAAACCATAAATATATCATGATATCATATGCGTTTCTGACAATTTTCTGGGCATGGGCAGTATGCAGTCTTTGGAAAGGGAGAAATGGGCAGTCCGGGATACAGAAAACTATGGGAAAGATACTGGCAATAGTATTGGTGATATCTCTGAGTGTGACCGGGATTTATGACTTTGTGGTGATCATAAAGGGAAATGGTCCGGGCAGACGTGTGACTGTAAATATGAACAGCGAGCTGACCCAATGGCTGGAGGAGAATCTGGAGAAAAACGATCTTTTACTTACTCCTGAGTACAGCATGAATGAAGTGACGATGTCCGGAGCTATGCTTTACTGTGGATGGCCATATTACGCATGGTCTGCAGGCTATGATACGAATTACAGGGCTGCACAGGCTGTAACGATATACACTACATCTGACAGTGAAACATTGAAAAAAACAGTACAACAGGAAAAAATAACATATATCCTGTTTGAAGAAGGTTCGGAATTTGAACAGCAGGAATGTCGTGAGGAGACAATTGCTGCAGCATATGAAAAGGTTTATGAGACTCAGGATGGACGGATACGGATCTATAAAACAACAGAATAATCCTCAAATGCATTATTACGGGGATTACTCCGGATTTATGATTATGAGCCGGGTGATCACAGATTTACAGAGATAAGAGAGAATGTGTAAGATTATAGTAACCACAATAATTTTATAAATGATTAAGGAGGACGTACGAATGAAGAAATGGGCACCGAGAGTGCTTCTTGCAGCAGCTCTTGCAGGGCTGTCTGCATTTCTGTTAAAGGGAGATGTATGGACATTCTGGACCTGGTGGTTGTTGGCATTTCTGATGGGAATGGTTGCCATGCCTGTGACAGGGAGACTGTTTGCCGGATTTGAGGACAAAGGCTGGATGTTTTCAAAAGTGCTGGCGATTACTGTGACAGGTTTTCTTACGTGGTTTCTGGTAACTGCGAAGATACTGCCATTTACTGCAGCGACATGTATCGGTGTGTCTATTGTATGTGCTGTTGGCTGTGGGGTTTTATATCATTTTCAGGGAAAAAATGGAATTGACTGCTTTCCGTTCGGAAATGTAAATCTGATTTACGGAGAGGAAATTCTGTTCTTTATATTTTTCCTGATGTGGACTTATTTTGCAGGATTCCGTCCGCAGGCATACGGAACTGAGAAATTTATGGATTATGGTTTTATGGAAGCATGATGAGAAGTACGACACTTCCTGCAAGAGATCTGTGGTATTCAGAAGGTACGATCAACTATTATTATGGCGGACAGTATTTTGCAGTATTTCTGACGAAGCTGACTGGCAGTAAAGTAGAACTCACTTACAATCTGATGCGTACTTTTGTGGCTGCATTTGCATTTGTGCTTCCGTTTTCACTGGTTCGTCAGATGTCTGTGGACAGGCTTAAAGGAAGCCTGACAGGAAAGAAACGTTGTGTGCCGGCAGTGGCCGGGATCATAGCAGGACTTTCTGTATCAATTGCGGGAAATATGCATTATGTGGTTTACAGTAAGATCATTCCATGGCTCCAGAAGCTGCAGGGAAAAGAAGCGGACAGCTACTGGTTCCCGGATGCGACCCGTTATATTGGATACAATCCGGATGTGCCGGACAAGACAATCCATGAATTTCCATGTTATTCCTTTGTGCTGGGAGATCTCCATGCCCATGTGGTAAATGTAATGTTTGTGCTGTTTCTGGTGGGACTTCTTTATGCGTGGATGCGAAGTGTGCGGATGAGAGAAGCAGTGATCATGAAGCCGGGCCGGAAACAGTTCTGGAAAAAACAGCTGTTGATTCCGCATATCCTGCTGGCTGCAGTGATGATCGGTATGTTCCGGTTTACGAATTTCTGGGATTTTATTATTTATTTCGTGGTGACCGGTGGAGTGGTGCTGTTTACCAATATCGTTCAGTTTGATGGTAAAGTGAAGAGGATTCTGGCAGTGACTGCGGTTCAGGCAGTGGAGATCATTGTGATCTCATACGTTGTTTCTCTGCCGTTTACTTTGCAGTTTGACAGTATGTTTAAAGGTGTGGGAATTGCGCAGAATCATTCTATGATCCATCAGCTGCTGATTTTGTGGGGACTGCCTGTGGTTCTGACAGTTCTGCTGATTATCTGTATCATCTGGGAGAAGCTTCGTGGTGGTGCGAACAGAAGTCTGTATAAACTGATGAAAGCAATCTCTGTGCCGGATCTGTTTGCGATTGTCATGGGACTCTGTGCAATCGGGCTGATCGTGATTCCGGAGTTGGTTTATGTAAGAGATATTTACGAAAATGGAAACGCCAGGGCGAATACTATGTTTAAGCTGACTTATCAGGCGTATATGCTGTTTGGGATGACCATGGGATATGGTATTTTCCGTATGCTGGTGGCTGCACGTAAGAAAGTGTTTAAGGTTGTGTCAGTGATCGGTCTGGTACTGCTTTGCTGGACCTTTGGTTATTTTGGAAACAGTGTGTATGCGTGGTTTGGAAAGGTATGGGAGCCTTCTGAATATAAAGGATTGAATGCGACATCTTTCCTGTCAAATGATTTCACAGAGGATGTGGCTGGTATTAAATGGCTGAAGAAGAATGTGAAAGGGTCACCGGTTGTGCTTGAGGCGAACGGGGACAGCTATAGTGGTTATGAGCGTGTTTCTGCTATGACCGGGCTTCCGACTGTGCTGGGATGGTATGTGCATGAGTGGCTGTGGAGAGATGATACTGCGGATCTGAATGAGAAGAGTGCGGATATTGAGAGTATTTATACTTCTTTGGATGCGGAGTATGTGAAGGAGTTGCTGGAAGAGTATGATGTTTCTTATATTTTTGTCGGATCGAAAGAACGGGAGAAATATGGGGATGCACTGAATGAAGAGGTGCTGAATTCGCTTGGAGAAGTTGTGTTCCAGGATGAGGTGTATAGTACTTATATTCTTAAAGTTAATAAGTAAGAGGGCGAAAAATGGCGGCAGTTTGTGTCGCCATTTTTTGCGTTTTTGTAAAGAATATTGCGGGTAATCTTTGATGATCAAAAGGGACGCGTAAAAAAATATTTCATTTCCTGTGCGGTTTCGGGCTCTAAGATATTCTAAGCCGCCAAAAATCTGCTAAAGGCATGAGCCGCCCTCTCAAACTCGCTCCGTTGCAAACTTCGCTCAGACACGTGAGACGGTCGGCTCATAACACAGATTCTTGCCGGCTAAGAATATCTAAGAACCCTGCAAATGCACAGGAAATGAAATATTTTTTTACGCTGGTTATTGGCTGGAATGGTTGGGAGAGTAATTGTTAGGAGGTAAAGAGAAGAAAAGCAAAATTTACAGATATGGATTACGATTGTATTATGATAATGTATGTGCAATATATATAAGAAAAATATGTTGCTACAGTGGAAAAATGAAAAGATGACACTGTATAAGTAGTAGGAGAAAATGAGGATTGTGAATATTTACATGACAGGAAAGGAGTTTTAAAATGAGGAATCGAATAATTCAGGTTAGACATTATAGCAGGAAAATGATGATTATGATGTTGACAGGAGCAATTTGCTGTAGTTCATGTTTTTGTCAAACAGCTTTTGCGAAAACCAGCAAAGTAAGGGTTTACGATGCGGAAAAAGGAACCACAAGCTTCACATCTTTTACATATTCGGATAATAAAAAGGATGAATCACTGGCACCGTCGGAGGGAACAGGAGCGATTTCATCTGCTTCTCAGAAGGTGGTTATTTTCCATCAGGCAGATGGGTCTACGATAATAAGAAAAGCAGACAGTAATGGAAAAGTGACACTTCCTGCAATAAAGAACGAGACCGGATATACTTTTCTTGGATGGAGCACGAAGCCGGATCAGACTCAGAATCCGCAGTATCAGGCGGGACAGGTGATACAGGTAAGGAAGAAAACCCATTTATATGCAGTTATGTATAACTGGCAACAGGAGCCGGATATTCAGGTCAATAATCTGGCAGCTCAGCTGTCGGAGTATTCCGGAATTATTTTTGTGGGAGATTCCAGAACGTATTTTATGCAGAAAACTCTTCTTCAGGAATATGGAAAGGATGCAGTTGCAAAAGTATCATTTGTGTGTAAGACAGGGGAGGGACTGAGCTGGTTTGAAACAGCAGGAGAGAGAGTAATGAGAAGTGAAATTGCCCGTCTGCAGTCAGATTCAGATAAGCCCGTAGCAGTTATTTTTAATCTTGGTGTGAATGATCTTTCGAGTCATAATTCCGGGAATGGGGTTGATTATAAAGGCGAGGCAAATGCATATCTTGCGCGTATGAACACTCTTGCAGAGGAACTTGAAAGTGACTGCAGATTGTTTTATATGTCTGTGAATCCGGTAAATACAGCAATGAAACCAACTCGAAAAGAAGCGCAGTTACGTTACTTTAATGACAGATTGCAGAGCAGGTTAAATAAGAGATTTCAATGGATAGATACCTATAAATATCTGATGAAGAATGGTTACAGTACATACAATGAGTTTAAGGGAAATATAGATGACGGCGTTCACTATTCTACACGTACCTATAAAAGAATCTATAAATATTGTATGAATGCGATCAGATAATGCTTTTTGATTTATACACAAATTATAATCTTGTTTCAGGTAAGCAGTATAAGCAGAAGTTAAGGCCACAGAACTCACAAGAGAAAGGTATATGTATTGCCTGATAAATTAAGAGATTGATGTACGAGCTGACAGGAGAAATATTTTCTGTCAGCTTGTTATTTGTTTGGTTGGATAATGGAGAATATCTGTTTGCCAAAGAAGAAACATTTGACGAATTTTTATCTCTGTTGTATCATGAACATACAAAACGAAAATAAAGTAAGAGGAATATTGTTATATAAAATACAGAACAGATAAGAAGGCAGGAATTTAATGAGAGCAGAAGTTGTATCCATGACAGCGGATAATCTTGATATGGAGGCTATCCGGCGTGGTGGAGATATTTTGAAACAGGGTGGTCTGGTTGCGTTTCCTACGGAGACTGTTTATGGTCTTGGTGGAGATGCGTTGAATCCGCAGGCTTCTATGAAAATTTATGCGGCGAAGGGAAGACCTTCGGATAATCCGCTGATCGTGCATATTGCAGAGTTTGATAAGCTGGCTCCGATTGTAGCGGAGGTTCCGGAGAAGGCGAAGATCCTGGCAGAGAAGTACTGGCCGGGTCCGCTGACTATGATTCTTCCGAAGTCGGATCTAGTGCCACAGGAAACTACGGGTGGTCTGGACAGTGTGGCGGTTCGTTTTCCGAGTGACAGGATCGCGCAGGAACTTATCAAGGCAGCAGGTGGTTATGTGGCTGCGCCCAGTGCCAACACTTCGGGAAGACCAAGCCCGACTACTGCACAGCATGTAGAGGAGGATCTTGGCGAGGCGATTGAGATGATCATTGACGGAGGCAGGTGGGAATCGGTCTTGAGTCTACGATCGTTGATTTTACTGAGGATGTGCCGGTGGTCTTACGTCCGGGTTATATTTCTCTGGAGATGCTTCAGGAGACTCTGGGGGATGTAAGGATGGACAAGGGGCTGATTGCGGCTGACAGCAAAGTGCGTCCGAAAGCACCGGGTATGAAATATCGCCATTATGCACCGAAGGCAGATCTGGCAATTGTTGAGGGACCGGAGGAAGCTGTTGTGAAGAAGATCAATGAGCTGGCTGCGGAGGCGAAAGCACACGGCGAGCAGGTTGGAATTATTGCAACGGACGAGACAAAGGACAGATATCCGGAAGGTCTGGTAGTCAGCATTGGAAGCCGGAAGGAAGAAGAGACGATAGCGCATCATCTGTATGAAGTGTTGCGGGACTTTGACCAGAGTGCAGTCAGGTCTATTTATTCAGAAGCGTTTTATACACCAAGAATGGGACAGGCCATTATGAATCGTCTGCTGAAAGCAGCGGGACATAAGATCATACAGGTGGTATGATATAATCAGGTAGTGAAGCAGATATATGCCTGACTATATAATCTTATCAGCAGTAATGGCCAGATGGATAATGAAGATTCATTTAAATAGTCTGCTGAAGAGGTAAAGAAAATAAATTAATTTCAGGAGGAAGATTAATGATAGCTTTAGGATGTGATCACGGTGGATATGAACTGAAACAGGAGATTAAGAAATATCTGGATGAGAAAGGAATTGAATATAAAGATTATGGATGTGACAGTCTGGATTCCGTAGATTATCCGGTATATGCAAAGAAGGTTGCACATGCAATTCTTGACGGCGAATGTGAGAAGGGAATCCTGATCTGCGGAACAGGTATCGGAATTTCCATTACAGCAAACAAGTTTAAAGGAATCAGAGCTGCAGTCTGCACAGATTGTTTTACAGCAGAGGCTACAAGACTTCACAATGATGCCAATATCCTTGCACTTGGCGGAAGAGTGGTAGGACCTGGGCTGGCATTGAAGATTGTGGATACATTTTTGAATACACCGTTTTCAAATGATGAGAGACATATCAGAAGAATTAACCAGATAGAGACTGAATAAGTCATAAAATAAGAAAACTGATAAAACAGCCAGAGCCTGCATGATTATAGCAATTCTCTCACATGTATGATGAATGGGAATTGCTGTAGAGTAAAGTGTGAAGTTCTGGCTGTGTCAGTTATAAGCAGACAATGGTTACTGTTTGCTCCGTTCACAGTAACGGACAATGTGCTGCTTTTATGAAGCAGATGAATGGTGAAGTATGTGAAGGGGAGGTGTGGAAAATGGATGTAAATCATAAACGCACAGATTATTTATCATGGGATGAATATTTTATGGGAGTTGCCATGATGTCAGGGATGCGTTCCAAGGATCCGAATTCTCAGGTAGGTGCCTGTATTGTGAGTGAGGATAATAAAATCCTGTCCATGGGTTATAATGGTTTTCCAAAGGGCTGTTCAGATGATGAATTTCCATGGGCAAGAGAGGGTGACAGTCTTCATACGAAATATTTTTATGTGACCCACAGTGAATTGAATGCGATCCTTAATTACAGAGGAGGAAGTCTGGAAGGTGCAAAGCTTTATGTTTCCCTTTTTCCATGTAATGAATGTGCCAAGGCAATTATTCAGGCAGGTATTAAGACGATTGTCTATGACTGCGATAAATATGCAGACACGCCGGCAGTGATCGCTTCCAAGAGAATGCTGGATGCAGCCGGGGTTCGTTATTATAAATACAACCGGACCGGACGTAAGATTACAATTGAAGTGTGATTTTGGCTACGTTACTGAGAACGGAGTGAGCAGTAAACTGATTTTACTCTTGACACATCAATTTATTTCAAATAGAATATAACCAAATGCGAAATATATACAGCGATGAAGAGAATAGTACATAAGGAGCAATCCCAGAGAAGAGTCCCGGAGAACAGCCGGTTGGCTGTGAAACAGTGGTGGAAGGATTCTGTGCGTGAATTATGGAACCGGCCTCGGAGCTCCGTACAATTGAAGTACGGCGTTTTTCCTGCGTTATCGGAAGAAGAGCGAGCAATGTGCAGGCATTTGGGCACAGTGCTAATTAGGGTGGTACCGCCGAAGCCTTTCGGTCCCTTGTGAGGGATGCTGGGCTTCTTTTTTTCGTTTTTTATAATATGACAGATTTTGCCGGATTATAAAAAAGCAGATTTTTGTACTGTGAAGTAGATAAGGAAATTTATTTATAGAAGAAAAATAAGAAGAATATGCATTCCGCCGCGACTATATCCTGATGCACTGTCAGGATCAACACAATCACATAAAAAGGAGAAGTAATCATGGCAAACAACAAGAAACTGGTAGAAGCCATCACATCCATGGAAGACGATTTCGCCCAGTGGTATACCGACGTTGTAAAGAAAGCTGAACTCTGCGGTTATACCAGCGTTAAAGGCTGCATGGCAATTAAACCTGCAGGATATGCGATCTGGGAAAATATCCAGCACGAACTGGACAGAAGATTTAAAGAGACTGGCGTACAGAACGTGTACATGCCAATCTTTATTCCGGAATCTCTTCTTCAGAAAGAGAAAGATCATGTAGAAGGATTTGCACCTGAGGTTGCATGGGTAACTCATGGTGGTCTGGATCCGCTTCAGGAGCGTCTGTGTGTACGTCCTACATCAGAGACATTATTCTGTGACTTCTATGCAAAAGAAATCCAGTCCCACAGAGACCTGCCGAAGGTATACAATCAGTGGTGTTCTGTAGTGCGCTGGGAAAAGACAACACGTCCGTTCCTTCGTTCACGTGAGTTCTTATGGCAGGAAGGCCATACAGCTCATGCTACAGCCGAGGAAGCAGAAGAGCGTACTATCCAGATGCTGAACCTGTATGCAGATTTCTGCGAGGAAGTACTTGCAATCCCGGTTATCAAGGGACAGAAAACAGACAAGGAGAAATTCTCCGGTGCAGAAGCTACTTATACAATTGAATCCCTGATGCATGATGGAAAAGCCCTTCAGTCCGGTACAAGCCATAACTTTGGCGATGGATTTGCAAGAGCATTCGGCATCCAGTATACAGATAAAGAAAATAAACTTCAGTATGTACATCAGACATCCTGGGGAATGACAACACGTATGATCGGTGCTATTATCATGGTACATGGTGATAACAGTGGTCTGGTGCTGCCTCCGAGAATCGCTCCTGTACAGGCAGTGATCATTCCAATCCAGCAGAGAAAAGAAGGCGTTCTGGAGAAAGCAGACGAGATGTTTGCAGCATTAAAGGCAGCAGGAGTCCGCGTAAAAGTAGATGACACAGACAAGAGCCCGGGATTCAAATTCGCAGAGCAGGAAATGCGTGGTATCCCGATCCGTATCGAGTGCGGTCCGAAGGATATCGAGAATGGTCAGGCTGTGATCTGCCGTCGTGATACAAGAGAGAAATATACTGTTACATTTGATGAGCTTGTGGAAAAAGTACAGGAAATCCTGGAAACAATCCAGAAAGATATGCTGGAGCGTGCACGTAAGCACAGAGATTCCCATACTTATGTTGCTACAAACTATGAAGAATTCAAAGATACTATTGTTAACAAACCAGGCTTCGTAAAAGCTATGTGGTGCGGTGACCGCGCATGTGAGGACAAGATCAAAGAAGATGTTCAGGCTACATCCAGATGTATGCCGTTTGAGCAGGAACACTTAAGTGATGTCTGCGTATGCTGTGGAAAACCTGCCAAGAAGATGGTTTACTGGGGAAGAGCATACTAATCAATAAGAAAATAAAGAAAACCGGCAGCAGAGATATCTGAGTGCGGTTTTCGGGGTTAAGAATAAATAGAAGAAGATAAGGATGGTCATATGATTCTGGAAATACCGAAAAACGCGGAAACAATTTTGCATATACTGGAAAAAGCAGGCTATGAAGCTATGTGGTAGGCGGCTGTGTGCGTGATTCCATTCTGGGACGGAGCCGGATGACTGGGACATCACCACATCCGCAAAGCCGGAGCAGGTCAAGGCTTTGTTTCACAGAACAGTGGATACAGGTCTGCAGCATGGAACAGTGACTGTTCTTATGGAAAAAGAAGGATATGAGGTCACGACTTATCGTGTAGATGGTGAGTACGAGGACGGCAGACATCCCAAAGAGGTCACCTTTACAGCAAGCCTTAAGGAAGACCTGAAACGCCGGGATTTCACCATCAATGCAATGGCATACAATCCTTCTTCAGGACTGGTGGATCTTTTCGGCGGACTGGAGGATATTGAGAGAAAAATCATCCGCTGTGTGGGAAATCCGCTGGAGCGTTTTACAGAGGATGCACTGCGGATCATGCGTGCAGTCCGTTTCAGTGCGCAGTTGGGCTTTGCCATTGAAGAAGAGACTCGTAAGGCACTGAAGGTTCTGGCACCGAATCTGAAGCATGTCAGCGCAGAGCGGATTCAGGTAGAGCTTGTGAAGCTTCTGATGTCTCCTCATCCGGATTATCTCAGGGTGGCTTATGAAGCCGGGATCACAGCTGAATTTCTTCCGGAGTTTGATGCATGTATGACAACATCCCAGAATACGCCGCACCACTGTTACACAGTAGGGGAGCATATCCTGCACAGTCTCTGTCATGTACGTGCAGATAAAGTTCTCAGGATTACCATGCTGCTTCATGATATTGGAAAGCCGGTTGTCCGGAAAACAGATGAGAATGGAAGAGATCATTTCAAGATGCATGGGATTGCGGGAGAAAAGATGGCTGCACAGATCCTGCGCAGGCTGAAATTCGATAATGATACGATCCGCAAGGTAACCCGTCTGGTAAAATGGCATGATGACAGACCGGATGGAACGATAAAGGCAGTGCGCAGGGCAGTGAACCGTATCGGTGAGGATCTCTTCCCATATTATCTGGAAGTGCAGCAGGCAGATATGCTGGCACAGAGTGATTACAGACGCGCAGAGAAGCAGGAACGTCTGGATAAGGTGAAAGAGGCTTATGAGACGATCATTAATGAACATCAGTGTGTATCTTTAAAAACTCTGGCAGTGACAGGGAAAGATCTGATTGAAGCCGGTTATAAGCCGGGGCGTGAAATAGGAGAAACGCTGAACCGTCTTCTGGAAGTAGTACTTGTCGATCCACAGAAGAATCAGAAAGAGATATTATTGGGTCTGCTTGATGAGAAATAGTGCAGTTTTATGGAATGGTCAGTATATCAGAATATTGGTTACTGTTCACACACCACTATCCCGCGAGGTGTTTTGGCATGAATATGCCAAAATCCCGAGACATACAAGCCAAAATTCCATTGCCGCAGGCAATCTGGAATGAATTTTGGCTACGTTACTGTGAACGGAGTGAACAGTAACGAATATAGTAAATAACAGTGGCTCTATGAAAATCCGGGGGTATATCCACCGGATTTTCTTCATATGTATAGAAAGAATTAAGATGATTAAGAGGGGGATATGTCATTGTATGATTACGGACTTGGCACTTTGGCTCAGTATGAGCTGACAGCAGACCGTTCTGCAAGGACAAGAGGAGCTTTACTCTGCTATACAGCTCAGGGACTTCTGATCCTGAGGGAATTTCACGGTTCTGAAAAAAAGCTGGAAAAACAGCAGGAGCTTTTGATGAAACTTCAGGAAAATGGTATAAATACCGATTATTTTCTGCGGAATAATCAGGAAAGTCTGGTCAGTAAAGATAAGACTGAACAAAGGTTTACACTCCAGCACTGGTATGAAGGAAAAGAGTGTGATACAAAATCCCGGGAAGATATTTTAAAAAGTGTCCGGACACTGGCAAGGTTACATATTTTAATGAAAATGGAACCTGTGGAGGAATACAGGGAAAGATCTCTCAGGGAGGAATATCTCCGGCACAATCAGGAGCTTCGTAAGATACGCAAATTTATACGGAACAAAGGAGCATCCAATGTATTTGAGAAAAATTATCTGGCAAGTGTGGAGCAGTTTCTTGAAAGGGCACAGTATGCAGTAAAGCTTCTGGACGAGACGGATTATGATGATCTCAGGGAAAGGGCATGGCGGGAAGGACAGGTATGTCATGGAGAATATAATCAGCATAATATTCTGATGCTGAAAGGTGATCATTTGGGGACGGCAGTCACAAATTTTGGTCACTGGAGTTTTGATATTCAGGTAGCAGATTTGTATCGTTTTATGAGAAAAATACTGGAGAAATATAACTGGAATCTGGAACTGGCAGGGGAAATGCTCAGGGAATATCATAAAATCCGTCCAATCTCGGCAGAAGAGTGGAAAAATCTGCGTGTACGTTTCACTTATCCTGAAAAATACTGGAAACTGGCAAATTATTATTATTCACACAAAAAGGTGTGGATTTCAGAGAAAAATGTGGAAAAGCTTCAGAATCTTATCAGACAGAGAGAAACCTGGGAGAATTTTGCAGAGGAATGTTTCAGGGATTATCCTCAGTAACAGTGCGGAACAGTTGTACGGAACAGTTACGAAAAACCTTGACAATATGGGGAAAAAGGTATATATATAGAGGATAGAGCTCTGTCGCTTTTGGCAGATGCCACCAAACAAGAAAGAGATCATTAGAGGAGGAAACACCATGAATAAAACAGAATTAGTAGCAGCTATGGCGAAAGAGACAAACTTATCCAAGAAGGACGTAGAAGACGTTCTGAAATCTTTCGTTGATGTCGTTTCTAAAGAACTGAAAAATGGCGGAAAAATCCAGTTAGTAGGATTTGGTACATTTGAAGTAAGTGAAAGAGCTGCTCGCGAGGGAAGAAATCCTCAGACTGGTGAAACTATGAAAATCGAGCTTCTAAATCACCGAAATTCAAAGCTGGAAAAGCATTAAAAGATATGGTTAACGGTAAATAATAAAGGCGATAACCGGGGGAACGAGAGTTCCCCTTTTTTGATACTCCGGCGGAGTAATTCGTGAGTATCCATTTACAGGAGTAGAATATGAGATTAGATAAATACTTAAAGGTGTCACGTCTGATTAAACGCCGTACAGTGGCAAACGAAGCATGTGATGCAGGAAGAGTTCTTGTCAACGATAAGCCTGCCAAGGCATCTGTACAGGTAAAGACGGGAGATACTATTGAAATCCAGTTCGGAAGTAAGAACGTCAAAGTAGAAGTACTGGATGTAAAAGAAACTGTCAAAAAAGAAGATGTAGAGAGTATGTACAAATATCTTTGATTCCGGATGGTAATTTGCAGCTTTTTGCATTTATGCAGTGGGAACATATAAATTTTTAACATTTTATTGTCTATTTCCATTTTCCGGCACATAAACTACTGATAAGTAACAGATTGGCAGGTCATAGTTTCCGGAGGCTGTGACCGGGAGGCGTCTGTGGAAGAGAAGAAGATACTTTCAACTCACAGCCTGATGCTGGAAAACCGTCAGAACGGGAGAATTACCGGGGTAAAGGATATTAAATCCTTTGATGAAAAAGAAATCCTGCTTTTTACACAGGCAGGGAAACTTGTAATAAAGGGAGAACAGCTTCATGTGAAGCAGCTTGATCTGGAAAAGGGAGAAGTAGATCTGGAGGGAAAAGTGGACAGTCTTACCTATCTGTCAAAGAATACAGATAACAGGGATGAATCCTTATTTAGAAGGATGTTCCGGTGAGAGATGAGTGCATTTATTCATCATGAATTACTTCTGCTGCTCCGGACAATAGCTGTGGGTGCTGTTCTCCTTTTGTGTTATGATCTGCTGGCTGCATTCAGGAATGTTTTTGCACATTCGGATAAAGCTGTCGGGACGGAAGATATTTTGTACTGGCTTTGTTGTGCCTTTTTTGTTTTTTCGGAGATTTACAGGAGCAATGAAGGAATCCTGCGTTTTTTTATGGTTTAGGCTTTTTATCCGGAGCGTATATCTGCAACAGGGTCCTCGGAGATATTTTTGTAAAATGCTGTGCGAAATTTATGGAGATTCCTGTAATAATTATTAAATTTTTGATAAAATGGTTGCTATTTCCGGTCAAAAGATGTAAACTCCTGTGGTATAAAGCGTATAAATATGCTAAAAAAGGAAGGCTGGCAAATTGGGTAATTCTAAGAAAAGGAAGAAAAAAAAGAAAGTAGGGTATAACTCTCTTGGAATGATTGCGATTGCGCTGGTTGTTTTAGTCCTTCTGGGAGGACTGATGCTAGAAAGTAATGACCTTAAGGAACGCCTCACAGGATATGATGCTAAGCCGCCACTCTTCAGCAACAGATTGAAGATGAGCAGACACGTACAGAAGAAATTGATAAATTAAAGAAATATATGGAGACAGACGAATATGCAGAAGAGGTTGCCAGAGAGAAACTGGGACTTGTGAAGGACAATGAGACTGTTTTTAAGAAACAGCAGTAATAAATGTCGAAAACTTTTACGAAGGATTCGTCTGCGTTTGACAGATATTTCAGAAACCCTTCCATATAATATCTGTAACTGTTTAGTACTTTGTGAAAGAGAGGACTGTTGAACAGTTATTGAGATTCTCTGATAAAAATGCAGTAGTCTGCTATATACAGGGAATGAATAAGGGGAGGGGAGAATATGCAGGAATGGATGATTGCCATGCTCGTTATCAGCATTATGCTGATCATACGGGACATGGCAAAAACTATTTTAGCAGAAAATCTGCCGGATACAGAAGAACTGCCGTCTCTGCAGGAGGGCCATCCTCAGAAAGAGAGGGTGGAGAAGTATGCGGCATCTTTTCAGAAACTGGCAGATACTTTCTACGGGATGCCTTATCGGAAAGATTATCTGAGCAGCAGGCAGGTTGAGCAGATCATTGAGGATACAAATGCAAAGGTATGCAGCAGATGCTATCAGAGGGAAATCTGCTGGGGAGAACACAGTCAGGAACTGGTGAAAGGAGTGGAGGCACTGGTACGTTCCATGGAGAGTGGAAACGAGGAAAATGTCAGAGGCATCCGTGCTGACTGGACAGGCATATGTCCCCGTTCCGTACAGTATTATGAGACGGTTGCAGAGAATTTTCAGAAAGAAAGGCAGAACCTGATGTGGGATAACCGTATGATCGAGAATCGGCTGGCAGTAGCACAGCAGCTTATGGAAGTCTCACATATCATGGAGAACGTAGCCAGTGATCTGTATGACCTGGAGCGAGTAACGCCGCAGTTTGAAGAAGAACTTCGCAAGGGACTGAGAAAGAGCCATGTGATCCTTCGCAGGGCATGGATGATGAATAAGGTGAAAGGACGTAAACAGATTTTTCTCACCATGCGTGCCAGAAGCGGTCAGTGTATTTCCATGACAGAGATCGCACAGCTTCTTTCAAAATACTGTGAAATTTCCATGGTACCTGTAAATGGGAGCAGATGTATTGTAAACGGAGAATATCACACTGTACATTTTGCTGAGGATGTAAGCTATCAGGTTCTCTATGGAACGGCCAGGCTTACCAGAGAAGAAGAGAAGGTTTCCGGAGATAATTATATATGCAGACAGGAGGATGGCGGCAGGTTTGTTATGTGCCTTTCGGATGGCATGGGCTCAGGGATGGAAGCATGCAGGGAGAGCGAGACAGTTGTGGAACTTCTGGAACAGTTTATGGAGTCAGGATTTTCCCAGGAAACGGCAGCAAAGATGGTAAATTCTGCTCTGGTACTCAAAGGAGAGGAGGGTATGTTTTCTACAGTGGATATCTGCGCAGTGGACCTGTATACAGGAATCTGCAATTTTCTGAAGGCGGGGGCAGCGTCTACATTTATCAAAAGAGATCACTGGGTGGAATCTATTACTTCTGAAAGTCTGGCCGCAGGGCTTGTACAGCAGATTGATTTTGAGACAGCTACCAGAAAGCTGTACCATGGGGATTACCTGATCATGATGACAGATGGAGTCCTGGATGCATTGCCTGACCAGAAAGAGGAGGAAACCATGAAAGAAATCATTATGGATGTTCACGAGGAATCACCGAAAGATTTCGGCAGGGGAATACTGGAACGGGTGCTGGGATACAGCGATTATCATGCACGGGATGATATGACAGTGCTGGTGGCAGGCGTGTGGAAAAAATAATGCTGCGGATACTAGAGTGTGTCTGAAAAAGGCTTTCTGCAAGATGTGCGTCACAATTTTGTGGGATATTTTGCCCGGATGAGGGCGCGTAGTGGGCTACGGCAACTGAATTCGGGTGAAATATCCCGCAAAGTGGGGCGT